>JAEEGF011102148.1_pt1 | contig 29561 bp, 31 predicted proteins | sample 9134171 | NCBI WGS metagenome assembly JAEEGF01 (sample SAMN16246542, study PRJNA631951) | gut metagenome | biome: gut microbiome; feature: rumen; material: AP-attached | host: Bos | place: Iran: Karaj | collected 2018-10 | reverse complement strand
CGCATAAAGACTGGATTTGTGCACATATTCGAGTTCCGTTGAGTACGGTTAAAATCGGCTAAAATCGGCTGTTTTTCGCTGTTCATATTAGATGTTTCTTAGATATTGCTAAGAAAGTTGTGCACCCATTTGTCGTTATGGACAACTCATGAGGAATTCGGATGAATGTGTTTTTCCGAAGGCGAGACAAATCGAACCCAAAACAAAAAATGAAGGTCCCTCGGAGTTGCAAGGTGCACCTTATTCCTACTGGTTCTGCAGTTGACAGGAGCACCTGTGTCCACATGTTAAGACATAAAAATAGACCGATTGTCCTGGAACAACCGGCCTTATATTAAGTATTTCCTTTTCAGTTATCCATTGCTTTCACAAGTTGTTTCAGAAGGTCCATGGTCTCAGGATTCGTTATGTGAAGCTACACGCAATATCATCTTTTCCACTCCTTTTCCGCGCCGGAGAAACACGCCGGCATTTCTCCGCTTTAAACGAACGAGCCTTCCTTCCGGATCCGCTCCACCAGCTTCGCGGTATCAATTTTCTGCACCGGACGATCGTCCCGGATGCTGATGGCCGCCGCGAATCCCGCTGCCTGCCCGGTCTCCATGCACGGCGCCTGCACACGAATCGCCGCAAACGCGTCATTGTCCGCGGAAATGCAGCGTCCCGCCGCAAGCAGATTTCCGTACCGTTCGGTAATGAGCGAGCGGAAAGGAATGTAGCCTGCGTCCTTCGGGAAGGTCAGCTTCTGCCCTTCTCCGTTCGGCAGGTGAATGTCGACCGGATGGCAGGCACGCGCCACGGAATCCTCGAATTTCACGGTATTCACGTATTCTTCGCCCGTCATGACGTGTACGCCCTTGATCCTTCTCGACTCCCGGACGCCCGCGACCGTCGCGATCGACGAAAGGTAACAGTTTTTGAATTCTTCGACGTTTTCACGGATGAGCTCGACCAGCCGGAAGACGTCCCGGCGCATCTTGGATTCTGCCGCCTGATAATTCCGGCTGTCCGTCGCATCCATTGCGGAACGCGTCATATTGACCGTGATCGAGCCTTCCGTCAACGTCGTGCAGAGCCACGGACCGCCGAACTGAGGCACGTCCACGCCTTCTTCCCGGAGCTTCAAAAGCGGCTCGCGGATAAACGTCGCCTGATGATTGAACCGATGATTCTTCTGATGAATAATGTGCATCCGCTCCGTCGAAGTATCGACGCCGCCAAGCACGAAGCAGAGCGTTCCGGGCTGCATGTCGCGAAGGTGCGGCAGCATTTCCACGCCGGCCATGGCCGAAAGATCCGCGTCTCCGGTCGCGTCAATGAAGCGCTTCGCCCGAATGACGCCGAGACCGTCCTTATTGGACACGACGACTCCGGTGATCTCCCCGGCATCGGTCAGAACGTCCACCAGAATCGTATTCGTGATGAGTTCCGCCCCCGCTTCCGTCACCATTCTTTCGGCGACCAATTTGTAAATCTCCGGATTAAAGGAAACGTTGCAGCGCGGCTCCTCGATCAGTCCCCCGCCCGCTTTCACGAGCTCGTTCGCGAACCGCCACGGAATGCCGCCCGTTACGAGCGAACCGTTATAACTGAATTCACTCATCGGATCGACGTATCCCGCGGTCGCCATGCCCCCGAGGAACCCGAACCGCTCAATGAGTACGGTCTTGCACCCCTCTTCCGCTGCGGCAATCGCCGCGCCGATGCCCGCCGCGCCCCCGCCGAGAACCGCCACGTCGCACTCCAGAATCACAGGGATCTCTTTTCGATAATCAATTGTCATCATTGTGCCTCTCCTATTGTCGATCGGTTAATACTGATATTGTAGCACAAGCCGCGGAAAATGAATCAAATCTATTTGCGAAAAGATTTGGACTGCGGCTACTTTATGACACTGTCTGTTGCCGAACCGTATGGTACTGATCCCTTTGTTTCAGGCACTGTGTGCCAACCTGTATTCCACCGGACTCATATATCCCAAGGACGAATGCATACGTTTCCTGTTGTAAAACAGCTCAACGTATTCAAAGATATCCGCCTTCACTTCATCCATTGTATACTGTGATAATCAAGCGGTTGGTTGGATACATGACAGTGTCCTTTCCCTGCGAGAAGTTGCACTGGATTATTTGCCTGAAGATATCAAAAGACCAGACCCAAACGACAAGATTCAAGAGTTGGTAATTCCATTCGACTAGCCTGACACCTTTCTTGGACAACTTACTGTTTTTTATTCCAGGAAAAAGGCCATTAGCAAAGCAAGGGTTTTCGTTAGACAGAATCAGTGTTTCGTCTAAAATGTCTTGACGTCTTTTTACGTTGGAGCTGAAATTCGAAAAAAAGCATAAAAGAAGCGAAAAACCGTTTTGCTAACACCGAGAATGGTTTTGCTAATGGTTTTTCGCTGACGTCCGTGACAGGATTCGGACCTGCGACCCCCGGGCTTAGGAGTTCGCGCCGTGTTGTTGCCTTTGAGTTCCGTTGAGTCTCGTAAAGCCGCATTCTGTCTGGGTTTTTTCAATGTTCGAATTCCGTCGTGTACGTATGAGTTTCGCTAAAATCGTTAGATTTTAGGGCTTCGTATTAGATGAATGTTAGATAACTGCTAACACAGGCGTCAGCGTGTTGTTGCATCAATTTATTAGTATGGTAGTTATGATAAACCACTCCTTCTTTCTTGCATAACGCATTTTCCTTTGCTATACTTTTCCACAGACACCAGAAACACCGAAGCTTTTTATGCTTTGGACCGGTTCCGAGTCGGGACCGGGAACAGTAAAATGAGAAGCGGAACGCAGGCGCGTTCATCAAAAGCTCCGCTGTAGATTTTGGCACATTCCATGTGCAACACTACAGCTCCGCCTTTTGATATGCACAAAAGTGGTGTCTTAAAAGAAGGGAGGAAAGGTTTATGATCGTCTATCATGAGCTTTCCTCCCTTTGCGCTGATCTCAGGCTGAGCGCACGTACGCTGTATGCAGTCAGTAACGCCATGGAGAAGCATTATCATACGGTGCGTATCCCCAAGAAGAGCGGCGGTTTCCGGAAACTGACGGTACCGGACGATCTCCTGAAAATGATCCAGCGCCGGATCACGGAAGTGCTTCTCTTACCGCTTCCGGTATCCGCGGCGGCGAGCGCCTATTATCCGGGCAGGGGGATCAAACGGAACGCCTTGCCGCACGTCGGGAGGCCCGTGCTCCTCAAGATGGACATTTATCACTTCTTTGACAGCGTGCTGTATAAAGATGTGCGCGACCGTGCTTTCCCCGCCGAGATCTACAGCGAACCGCTCAGGGTGCTTCTTACGACGCTCTGCTACGGCATGAATGAGCTTCCGCAGGGCGCGCCGAGCTCCCCTGCGATCTCGAACCGGATCCTGTACCGCTTTGATGAAAAGGTGCTGAAACTGTGCAGAAAACAGGGGATCCATTATACCAGGTACTGCGACGATCTCAGCTTCTCCGGGGACTTTGACTCGGAAGCGCTGAAGAAGGAAGTGACGAAGCTTCTGATCGAAGAAGGCTTCTTCCCGAATCGGAAGAAGACAAAGGTTCAGAAGAGCGGATCACGTCAATGCGTCACAGGGCTCGTCGTCAACGAACGCGCAAATGTTCCCGCGGAATACCGAAGAAAGATCCGCCAGGAGCTTTACTACATCGGCCGCTTCGGTCTGAGATCCCACATGGAACGGACGAAGGCAGAGGGCAGCGAGCTTTCGTATCTAAGGAAACTGCTCGGCAGAATCTCATATTGCCTTGAGATCGATCCGGGAAACAAAGAAATGAAGCGGGGCAGGGAACAGGTGCTAGAACTGATCGGCGAAAGAACCGGCAGGCAATGAGGTGAGATATGAACGAGACACATGAAGCAGGCAGTTTTCTCCGGAATGATCTGAAAGTGACCTCTGTGAGCACGGCGGCCTTGAAGGAGATCCCGGACAAGGAAGTGCTTCCGCCGGAAGACTCCGCATGCTGGGAACTTATCGTCTGCCATCGGGGACCGCTTGAGATCACAAGCCGGGATAAAAGCTTTACGCTGAAGGAAGGCCAGCTGGTTTTCCGTTTCCCCGGCGCGCGCTTTGAAATCACGAACCCGTCGGACAGGAGCGCCTTAGCCGGAGTGCTGGGCTTTTCGGCTGAAAACATGCCGATGGAGCTCCTTTCGGAAGATACGGTCTATCAGCTTTCACCTGCGGACCTCAAAGAATATGACTCCATTATCTTCTTCATCAGGGACGCTTTCGAGATGGAAGAGGACCGGATCGTCCGCCCCAAGGAAGGGACTGCGAACCACCTGAAAGTACTGAAGCCCCGCCTGGAGATGTTTCTGGCTTCTGTACTCTACATTACGGAAAAAGCGCCGCACAATTCGCCCAAGACCGTTGATTACATGACGATCATTCATTATCTGTCCGAGAATGTGAACAGAGATCTCACGATCAATGAGATCGCTTCGGAATTGAACAGAAGTCCGACCAGCGTGAAGAAAATCTTTTCCAGATACGCCGGGATCGGCATCATGCATTACTTCAATCTGCTGAAGGTAAACCGCGCACTGGATCTTCTGAATGAAGGCTACTCCGTCGGTCACGTTTCGGAGATGCTTTCTTTCAGTTCGCCGAGCGCATTTTCCACCGCCTTTAAGAATCTGACAGGCGTTTCACCGTCGCATTTCAGGGACATCGAAAGCGATCCCTTTGTACAGTCTAAGAGCGTCAGTGAATTCGGAAAGCGGAATTTCGGGATCGGCAATACCATCCGGCGCGAGGAAGTGATCACCTTCCTCTGGCGTATGGCCGGCTGTCCGGAACCCAAGACAAATGTCATGCCGTTCAGGGATGTCAATCAGGACTTTTACTATTACAAAGCGGTGCAGTGGGCTGCCGAAAACAATATTACAAAGGGTTATCTGAACAGCGGCGGAGAACGAAGCTTCGGCCCCGGAGACCCGTGCCTGTTCTGGCAGTTCAAGAGTTTCGTGTCCAAATACGAAGCGTTGGAGCAGACGAAGAAAGCAGAGAAAACGGATGCCCAAAGTGTCTGATTTGTAAAGTTTCATACCCGAATCCCTATATTTTGTTCCTCAAAAACAGTTTATTATAACATTAACAAAGGTCATCCCGGCCCCGGAAGCGGTTCGGGGCGCACGGTTCATCGCGTGTTATGTGTTCGGCTTTGGAGACGGATCATATCATTTGCGTTCAGAAGACCGCCGCGTTCCGAGAAGCGGATAAGGGCGAGACCTAAGGGGCTGTAAAAAACAGGAAGGAACAAAAGAAAGGAGAGCAGTATGAAAAAAGTTTTAGCATTCTGCCTGGCGCTGGTTCTTGTCCTCAGCATGGCGGCGTGCAACACAAAGCCGACAGAAGACGACACCACGACCCCTGCGCCTACGACGCAGGCGCCGACGCAGAAACCTGACGATCAGCCGACAGACAAGCCGGATCAGCCGACGGAACCCTCCGTGGAAGAGCCGCGCCTGCCGCTTGTGAAAGACGGCTCCGTGACGCTGACGATCGGCATTCCTCAGAATGCGTTTGTCGAGGACTACGACACCAACTATCTGACCAGGTTCCTGGAAGAGAAGACGGGCGTCAATCTGGAATTTGTATTCTATTCGACGGACTATGAAGAAGCCAACCAGCAATTCAGCCTGGATGTTTCGAGCGGCACCAAACTGCCGGATATCCTGTTCAACTTCAACAAACTGACAGGCGATTCCGAGACTGCCCTGGAATACGGCCGCAGCGGCGTTTTTGTGGACGTTTCCGGATATCTGAAGGAATACGGCTACTATTACTGGGAAGGCTACAACAAGATCAAACAGTCGGTCCGCGACATGGTTGACACCTATTGGATCGACCCCCAGAACGGCAAGCAGTACGGCCTCGGCAACGGCCATGAGCAGGTCAGCGACGCGGTCGGCACCTATACCATCATCAACAAAGCCTGGCTGGACAAGATCGGAGAAGCCATTCCGACGACAGCGGAAGAACTGCACAGAGTCCTGAAGAAGTTCGCCGAAGAGGATCCGAACGGCAATGGCACGGCAGACGAGCTGGCCATGTTCGGCAGCGTCAACGGCTATCATACCGACATCCTGGAGTACATCATCAACGCATGGGTCTACTGCAATGACGAGCAGCCCTTCAACGTGGATGACGGAAAGGTGTGGCTGCCCTATACGACGGATGAATACCGTCAGGCCATCATTTTCCTGAATCAGCTGTACAAAGAGGGCCTGATCCCCACCCAGATCTTTACGATGACTTCCGAAGAGGCCAAGACGACCATGAAGTCCGTGATGACGCCTGAAAGCGGTGTTTCCATTGTTGGTGTTGCTGCAGCGGTTACCTCGGTCTATATGGTTTCCGGAAGCGAAAATGCGACGGAATACGTGGCGCTTGCACCTCTCAAGGCAGAGACGAAGCTTGGCGGATACGGCGTCAATGTCGGCGATGCCGCGACGGCAACCTGCTACATCACCCGTGACTGTGAAGATCCGGTCCTTGCGTTCAAATTCCTGGATTACATGTACAGCACGGAAGTGAAGCAGATCCTGAATAATGGCGAGCCCGGCGTCGACTGGGTGGAAGAGCAGGGCACGACTGCGCAGGGCATTCCTGCGGTCATCAAGAGGATCAACAACGTATACGGACAGCAGAACAATTCCTGCTGGAACACGAACTGCATTGGCTGGGCATTCTCCGGCGGCGGTGAGGACGGGACCATCGGTGTGACGAACAGAGTCTCGGACCCTTCCAGCATGAATGATTATCAGAAAGCCACCAACGGTATTGCGCAGGACCTTTACAAGATGTATACAGAGAGCGCTAAGGAAGGCCGGATCTTCAAACTGATCTATACGGCAGATGAAGCGGATGCCATCAAGGAACCGAAGACCAATGTCACTTCCTACATCAAGGAATCCCGCGCACAGTTCATCTCCGGCGAAATGGATCCGAATGATGATGCCAAGTGGGCGGCTTACCTCAAGACGCTGGATGACATGGGTGTCAAGACGTGGCTTGACGCAGCCCAGAAAGCATACGACAGGACTCAGAAATAAACTGAGCGCTGTCTGAAGGAATCGTGTGGTACAGTGGAAGCCATTCCACTGTACCACATGAGTATCAGTCCGGTGACGGGAGAACCCAGAGATGAAGACTTCTAAGAAAATGAAAGAAACGGATGCCGGATATCAATTGTCCCTGAACAAGAAGAAAGGCTTCAAGGGCTTCGCCTACCGTTTTGCGAAGAATTTCAGACGGGACTGGCAGCTGCATCTCATGCTGCTGTTTCCGGTCGTCTACATGTTCATTTTCCATTATATCCCCATCTATGGCGTCCAGATCGCCTTCCGTGACTATAAAGCGGCTGACGGCATCGTCGGCAGCGAATGGGTAGGCATGCAGTGGTTCCTGAAATTCTGGAACAACTACAAATTCAAACAGATCTTTTTCAACACCATCAGGCTTTCTCTTTATTCGATTTTTGCAACTTTCCCGCTTCCGGTCATTTTCGCGTTGCTCATCAATCTGTACCGGACCAGCAGATTCAGAAAGTTTGTTCAGACCGTGACTTATTTCCCGCATTTTCTGTCTGTCGTGACGATCGTCGCCATCATCAGCATGGTGTTCGGGGCGTTTAACGGGCTTTACGGGAATCTCTACAGGTTTTTCGGAAATACCGGCTATCCGCCGGATTTCGCCAATTCCGCCGCCGCATTTCCACACCTGTATGTCTGGTCAGGTCTCTGGCAGTCGCTTGGATGGAATACGATCATCTACACTGCCGCGCTGACAGCCGTTCCGCAGGAAATGCACGAGGCGGCCCAGCTGGACGGCGCGTCCAGATTTAAGCGCATGATCCACGTGGACCTGCCGATGATCATGCCGACGGTCGCGATCATGCTCATTCTGCGCTTCGGCTCCATCATGGGGATCGGTTTCGCGAAAGTCTATCTGATGCAGAATCCTTTGAACGTGTCCACATCCGAGGTGATCTCCACCTACGTTTATAAATACACACTGGGCGGCGGAGGCGAAAGCTTCTCCTACGGCGCCGCGGTGGATCTGTTCAATTCCCTGATCAACTGTTTCATGCTTCTTCTGGTGAACTTCATCTCCAATAAGATGAGCCACAAAGAAGTCGGTTTGTTCTGAGAGGCGGGATGCTATGAGTAAAACTGAACGTAAAAAAACAGAAGAACGCCGGCTCAGTAAAGTGAAAATGGGCAGGTCCGACATTGTTTTGTATGTCATCGTGACCTCGATCATCGTCCTGATCCTTCTGGCGGTGATCTACCCGCTCATCTTTGTTCTTTCGTGTTCATTCTCCTCCGGCGTCGCAGTCTCATCCGGCCGGGTCATCCTGTGGCCGGTGGACGTTTCGCTGAAAGGCTACCGGGTCGTTGTCAGCTACAAACTGTTCTGGACGGGTTTCTTCAACACGGTGCTCTATACGGTGGCCGGAACGGCGCTGAATCTGTTCCTGACGATCCTGTGCGCCTACCCGCTGTCGAAACGAAAACTCCAGGGAAAGCGGCTGTACATGGCCTATTTTATGATCACCATGTTCATCAGCGGCGGCCTGATCCCCACCTATATCCTGCATGTGAAACTGGGACTCTACAACAACCGCTTAGCCATTATCCTGAGCGGCGGCCTGAGCGTTTACAACATGATCATCATGCGGACCTTCTTCCGGAACAGCATTCCCTACGAGCTTTCCGAAGCGGCGAAGATGGACGGCTGTTCAGACTTCCGCTATCTTTTGAATGTGGTCCTGCCGCTTTCAAAACCCATCGTTGCGATCATTACCATGTACTATGCGGTCGCTCACTGGAACTCGTATTACACGGAAATGATCTACCTTCGGAATCCGAAGCTGTATTCCCTTCAGCAGGTCATGAGAAATGTGCTGAAGGCATCTAACATCAATATGAAAGACATTACGGATCCGGAGCTGATCGCGGAAATGTCCGGCCTGACAGACGTCATGAAGTACGCGATGATCGTCGTTGCGGTGGTTCCCATACTGATGGTCTATCCGTTTATCCAGAAGTATTTCCAGAAAGGCGTCATGATCGGTTCCGTGAAGGGCTAAGAGACTGTTGTTCTTTCGCATTAAACTGAGGTGACAGATGAAAATTCTGGTTGCATACCGCCCGGACTATGTGAAAGCACTGATCAGGAACGGAATGATCAGTGATCTTACAGGGTTCAGAGTCACAATGAACTGCCGCGTCCCGGAGGAGATGAAGTTCAATCGCATCGCCGAAAGGGACGGGGAGCTTTACGAACTCGTGCGCCAGCAGGGTAATCCTTTCTATGTAGACCGTCTGCAGGGCGGATCCTTTTACAAAAAGTACGATTATGATCTGGATCTTCTGCATCATTACAGGGAGATCCTGGGCGAGAACTTCCTTGGCCTTCAGATGCACGAACTGGGCTGCGTGAGACGTCTGGACTGGAAACGGATTCGAAAAGCCGTCGGCCATCCCCAGCCTTGGACACCTGAAGAGATCATCGAGGAGGTCCGGAAAATCTCTTCGGACAAAGAGAACATTCATTTGTCGTGCGGAACGGCTTATGAATATGCCGGGGACCGGCAGCCCCAGTCTTACCCTGAGCAGATTGAAGATTTCAGGATGCATATTGCAAAACGGATGGGAGAAACGGACGGTTTCGCATTCCCCTGTGAGGCCGGAAGGATCACCTATCATCTGATGGCAAAGCATGGCGTAAAGACCTATTTCAGCGAACAGGGCGGGCAAACGCCGAACCTCAGGGTGCAGACTGCCATTACCAGAGGCATGGCGCACGCGGCCGGCGGGAAATGGTGTGTGTTTTATGAAAACTATCTGACGCTGAACGGAAGACTGGGACGATGCTATTTCCTGGAAGACGCGCCGGGCGACTGGTACGGACGTTATTATGGACCGAAAGGCAACCCGAACGCGACCTATCCGTCCATCGGCGGCGAATATGGCGGCGGAAGCTCCAGATCCGTCCAGAAGCGGATCGGCTTCTATGCGCTGACCAGCGGCGCGGATTTCTACACGGATGAATTTGCCGTGAGCAGCAACTTCCGGCGGATGAGCACGGCTGAATTGAGCCCCTTCGGCCTGGTCAATCAGGAAATGATGGGCTATTTCTCCGGCGCGGGTTACGTGGAACCGGTCGTCATGGCGGCGGCCGTGCTTCCGAAGGAACTGGAGTATTTTGATTCCATGCTGACGCCGGAAGCCATGCTTTGCGGCTTTGAATGTCCGGAACTGTATGATACGGTAAAACGTGTCTGCGGCATTCTTGCACCGCTTTTCGGCGCGGACCGGGAGGGTGTCGGGAACGAAGAGCATATCATGAGGAACAGTGCGTTCCATGATTCTGTGGACATCCTCTATGAGGATGCGCCGGCTTCCGTGCTGGACAGTTATCCGGTCCTTCTGGATGCCACGCCAGGCGGCCGTTTTTCAAAAGCGTATCAGGGAAAGGCCAGGGTGCTTTCCGGAGAGGTCTCCGACATCCACAGGATGCTTCGGAAGGAACTGGACCGGGAACTGGGCTATGAGATCGAGGGCAATGCGATCGTGCAGCCCTATGTGCAGAACGGCACGGCGTGCATCGCAGTCTATAACGGCGACGGCATTTTACGGTCGATCGAAAGAGGAGATGAAAGGCTTCCGGAAGGAAAGCACAGTGTCGTGCTTCGCTTCGCAAGGCCCTTTGATCTTCGGATCGAAAAAAAGAGCGCGGAAGACGTTTCCGTGGAAGTTCAGGATGGCCTGGCGGAAGTCACGTTGCCTGCGGGAGAATTTGTCCTGCTTTCGACGGGCTGGCCGGAGGAGATCTGGAAGAGATTCCGCGTTTAACAATGAGAATGGCTGGAAAGAAGGCGCTTTATGACAAACATTGAAGAAATGCAGCAGAGAGACTGGGACCTCATTGTCATAGGCGGAGGTTTTGCCGGCGCGGCCGCAGCCATTGCGGCGGCCCGGCAGGGACTTCACGTTCTTCTGTGTGATCAGGCGGGATATCTGGGCGGCGCCGCGTGCAACTGCCTGGTCAATCCCTTCATGCGCTACTGGAACACCGACGAGGATCATGAGGCGCTGAGCCGCGGCATTTTCGAAGAGATCCTGAACGAGATGCGAAAGATCGACGGCGGCGACGGAATCGCCTTCCGGGAAGAGACGCTGAAGCTTGTTCTGGACCGCATGACGGTCCGCTCAGGCGTACACGTCCTCCTACATGTGACGCTCTGTACGGTTCAGGCGGAAGAAGGCAGGGTCCGGTCCGCGTCCTTCATGTCGAAGACCGGCATGCTGAACTTTCATGCGGCGTATTTCATTGATGCCACAGGCGACGCGGACCTCTGCGTGATGGCTGGATTCCGCACACAGCTTGGCCGGAAGGAAGATCAGCTCTGCCAGCCGATGACGCTGTGCTTCCGCATCGCAAATGTCGACATGGACGCCTTCTATGCCAACCGGCCGAGGATCAACCAGATCTATCAGCAGTTCCAGAGAGAAGGGAAGATCCGCAATCCCCGTGAAAATGTGCTGATCTTCGTCCATCCGGTGCGCAACATGCTCCATTTCAACACGACGCGTATTGTGAAACTGAACCCGGTGGATCCCTTTGATCTGACCAGGGCGGAAATGGAAGCCAGGGAGCAGATGTTTGAGATGGTCAGCTTTCTCAAGGAGAACATTCCTGGCTTTGAGCATGCGGATCTCGCGTTCTCCGCGCCGCAGATCGGCGTCCGTGAAAGCCGTATGATCGAAGGCGAATACGTGATGACCGGGGACGACGTGCTCTCCGGCAGGAAGTTTGAAGATTCCATATCCGCCGGCAATTATGACATCGACATCCATAATCCGGAAGGAACCGGCACAGACATTTACTCGCTTCCCAAGGGCGCCTATTATACGATCCCGTACCGTTCGCTGGTGCCCAAGGGATCACAGAATCTTCTGGTGGCAGGAAGATGCATTTCCGCGGATCATGCGGCCCAGGCCAGCGTCCGTATCATGCCGATCTGCGCCACACTCGGCGAAGCGGCAGGCGTTGCGGCAGCTGTGGCGTCGAAGGACCATACGGATGTCGGCACGGTTGACATCCAGAAAGTTCAGTGTATATTGAAGGAAAACAACGCTTTCTTGGGGATCTAGCTGATGAAGATCACAAACGCGAAACTTTTCCTGAATAGAAAATTCGTCCCGGGCGGAATCGAATTCGAAAGAAGCATCACGGCACTCGGGCAGGAAGTGAACGGCCCGGGAGATCTGGATGCAGAAGGCTGCTTCTTGATCCCCGGGCTTATTGATATCCATACGCACGGCGCGGCGGGCGCGGACACGAGCGACGGGGATCCGGAGGGACTTGTCCGGATGTCCCGGTACTATGCGGCTGGGGGCGTCACGAGCTGGTGCCCGACGACCGTGACACTACCGGAGGCGGTGCTTGAGAAAGCGGTAACGGCGGTCCGGAATTTCAGCCGTCCCGCGGACGGGGCGAAGATCGCGGGCATCCATCTGGAAGGCCCCTTCCTCAGTTATGAGAAGAGAGGGGCACAGAATGCAGCTTATCTTCAGGCGCCTGACACGGCAATGTTCCGCCGTCTTCAGGAGAAGAGCGGGGGTCTTATCAAACTCGTCACGGTCGCGCCGGAACTTCCTCGTGCAATGGCTTTCATCCGTGAGATCTCGAAGGAATGCACCGTCTCTCTGGGGCACACGGCCTGTGATTATGAAACCGCAGTTAAGGCTTTTGATGCCGGTGCGGCGCATGTGACGCACCTTTTCAACGCGATGAACGGTCTGCATCACCGCGCAGGCGGACTGATCGCAGCGGCGGCTGACTGCGGGGCGACGGCAGAACTGATCACGGACGGATTTCATGTGCATCCGCCGATGATCCGGATGGCAGAGCGCATGTTTGGAGAGAAACTCGTACTGATCTCGGACTCCTTGCGATGCGCGGGAGAGCCGGACGGGGCCTATGAACTGGGCGGAAAGCCTGTCACGCTGAAGGACGGGAAGGCCGTGCTGAGCGGTACGGAAACGCTGGCCGGTTCCACGATCCATCTGATGGAGGGACTAAGAAGGGCGGTTTCTTTCGGGATACCGTTGGAAGCGGCCGTTTATGCCGCGACAGAAGCGCCGGCGAAGGCGATCCGGATGGAAAATGAAATCGGCGTGCTTTCCCTGGGCCGAAAGGCGGATTTCGTGCTGCTGGATGAGAAACTGAATGTCAAGGCAGTCTACATAGAAGGAAAGAGAGCAGGAGCGTAAGGAACCATGAATCTGGTGCGGACGAGAGACTATGAAGAGATGACCGGAAGGGCCGCCGATATGATTTTCGAACAGGTAAATCGGAAGCCTGACAGTGTGCTGGGGCTTGCGACCGGCTCCACCCCTATTGGTGTTTATGAGAAATTGACTGACTGGTGCCAGGAGGGCACTTTGGATTTTTCGAAGGTCCGTACGGTCAATCTGGATGAATACGCCGGGCTTTCGAAAGAGCATCCCCAGAGCTACTGCCGTTTCATGCACGAGCATCTCTTTGACCACATCAACATAGACCCCGAAAATGTTCATATTCCGGACGGCCTAGCGGAAGAAGACGTCGAATGTGCACGCTACGACCGCCTCATCCAGTCGCTGGGCGGGATCGATCTGCAGCTTCTCGGGCTGGGGCATGACGGCCATATCGGCTTTAACGAGCCCGCGGATGCGTTTCCTCTGGGTACACACCGGGTCGCACTTTCCGCACGTACCATTCAGGCCAACAAACGGTTTTTCGAGGACGAGAGCCAGGTGCCGCGCTTTGCCTATACCATGGGCATCCGTGACATTTTCCAGGCCAAACGCGTCCTGATGATCGTGAGCGGAAGAGACAAGGCAGAGATCCTCAAAGAAGCCTTTCAAGGCCCTGTCACGCCGCGCGTCCCGGCTTCAATACTTCAGTTTCACAAGGACTTTACGCTGATTGCGGACGAAGAGGCGCTCGCTTTGTTCTGACAACCCGGTCTTGACTTACATCCACCCGTCAATATCCGTGATTTTAATACATTTTTGTTCTTGTGAATTGTTCCTCTAAACGGTATGATAAAACAAACCGAAGGAGAGACGTTTATGAAGGACAATAAGACCATCGACCGGATCTCGGACTATATCAAACAGAAGATCATGACGAAGGAGCTTTTCCCCGGCTGCAGGCTGGTGGAAGAGGATATTGCCGCGGAACTGGGCGTAAGCCGGACGCCCTTAAGACAGGCATTCGCCATTCTGAAAAATGAGGGCTTTGTCGATATCGTGCCGAACCGCGGAACCTATGTGATCCGGCCGTCCTATGAGGAGATCGTGGAGGTCTATCAGGCCAGAATGTTCCTGGAGCAGGGGCTGCTTTCGGACGTCGTGGAGACGCTTACGGATGACGAACTGGCCCCGCTCAGGGAAAACTACGAGAAGCAGATGAAGCTGGGGCTGAACTTCCGGATGCTGGACTATTCCATATTGAACCGGGAATTCCACATGCTCCTGGCTTCGCTTTCCCGTAACACATATCTGAAGCGCTTCGTGATGGAACTCTATAACCGTATCTTTGTCTTCCTGGTCTATTATGACAATTCCGTCACGAACAACGGATCGATACTGACCCACGGGAAGATCGTCAAGGCGCTGGAAGAACGTGACGGCGCGGCCCTGATGGACGCCATCCGGGAGGACGCCGATCTGGGCATCCATGACCTGGGGCAGGGGAGAGGCCTCTGAACGGCCGGATCACGAGTGATTAAGTGATTTGTATACAATATTGTTTTAAATATTCCAGAATCCGCAGGTTTCTCCTGCGGATTCTGTTGTTTCTGTTGACATTTGTCCTATAAGTTGTATACAATTCGAGAAAGGATACCGTGGTCACAGACCATGTGACCGGCCGACAGAAAATGAAACAATGCTTGAGGAGGCAGAAGATGAAAGTTGCAGTTCTTGGCTCCGGAAATGGGGCGCATGCGACCGCGTTTGAATGGACAAGAGCAGGACATGACGTGTATATGTTTGATTTTCCGCAGTTCTCGAAATCGATCGACGCGATTGCTGAGGCGGGCGGCATCCAAAGCGAAGGCGTGATGGAAGGCTTCCAGAAGATCGCCTACGCCGGAACCGATATCAGTAAAGTCGTTCCGGATGCGGACGTGATCTTTGCGGTCGGCCCCGCATATGCGACTGAAGCCTTCGGAAAGGCCTGCGCGCCGTATATCGAGAGAGACCAGCTGTACGTGGTCATGCCCGGTTCCTGCATGGGCGCAGTGACATTTAAAAGAGCATTGGGCCTTGCGGTCGAAGACGGAAGGCTTACCGTCGCCGAAACGCACACGCTGCCCTATGCGGTACGGATCATCGGCCCGGCGAAGATCGCGGTCTATAACCGCCTCCCCGGCGGCTATTATGTTGCCTCCATTCCGAGAGAGAACAATGAAGCGGTCTACGAGCTTTTGCGAACGGTCTATCCGGAAATGCTGATGGGCGACAGTGTGCTGATGACCACGCTTCAGAACGGCAATCCTGTCATCCATCCCTCCATTACCACGCTGAACGCGGCACTGATCGAACGGACGCATGGTGATTTCTTCTTCTATCACGAAGGCGTCACGCCCGCGGTCGGCCGGCTCATCAAGGGTGTGGACGACGAGCGCTTGAAGATCGGCGAAGCGCTGGGCATCAAACTAAGAAGAGACCCTGAAATCTCGATCGACCAGGGTTATATGGTCGTGAACAGCTATGACGAAGGCTACAACACCTCGCCGGGCTTCGACGGCATCAAAGCCCAGTCGCAGTTGGATTACCGTTATTACAATGAGGACGTGGGATACACGATGCTGTTCTGGATCGACCTGGCCGACCGGCTGGGCGTGGAAGTACCCCTCATGAAAGCCATGGTCAAAGTGGTTTCAACGATCATGGGCAGAGATTACGCCGCGGAGGCTCCCAGAACGTTGGAGAGCCTGGGCCTGGGCGATTACACCGCGGAGGATCTTAGAGAGCTTTAAAATATCATTCTCCTTTCCAGGAGAGACGGTGCAGTGATCCAAAGGGCTGAAGCCATGAAAAATCCTGCTGCCGGAGCGCCTCATACAGAACGATGGCGGCTGCATTGGACAGATTCAGTGAACGGATGGATTCGTTCATGGGGATCCGGATGCAGTCGCTTTCGTGTTCGACGAGGATCTCTTCCGGGATCCCGGCGGTCTCTTTTCCGAACATGATGAAATCATCCGGACCGTAATGCACGTCTGTATAGAGCCTGTGCGCCTTCGTCGTGGCCATATAGACTTTCGCGCCGGGGTTTTTCACCATGAAATCTTCAAAACTGTCGTAGAGAAACAGCTTGAGATGCGGCCAGTAATCCAGACCCGCACGCTTAAGGTTCTTGTCATCCATGGAGAAGCCGAGTGGCTTGATCAGATGAAGCGCCGTTCCGGTCGCCACGCAGGTCCGGCCGATGTTGCCGGTGTTACTGGGAATTTCCGGTTCGTGCAGCACAATATTCAGACTCATGAAAGCACTCCTTTCAGCTCTGGAACTGCGACAATGATAGCAGAAGAGGGAAGGCTGGACAAGCACTCCCGGCTTTTGTATAATCTATTTAGTTTCAGCAGGGAGCAAAGGAGACGACAACATGGCAGTACCTGCATTCATCGCAAAACTCGGTGAGGCGATGGCCAAGCTTTCCGACCGCGTATTGGAATTCGTGTCCGCGGACAAAGCCGCCGAATCCATCAATAAGCAGATCGACCCGCAGATGGAAGTTTACCATCTGATGATGGAGGAGATTTCAGCGGCAGAAGACATTTCCAGCGAAAGAAAGGTGGAACTTCTGAATCAAATCGCCCAGGACATCGACGTGCAGCAGGTCCATGCCAATGAGAAACTGGAGAAGCGGCAGAAGGATGCGTCGGAAGTCGCCATCAAGGTCATCGGCGCGATCTTTACGGCAGGGATCTCCCTGACCCCCGAACTGATCCGCCGCTTCAAGGCCGCCAACCCCCAGATCGAAGAGAAGAAGATCGATGAGCTCATTGAAGAGAGCATCCCGGAAGATCGTTTTCAGGATGACGTGATCGATGCGGATTATGTAGACATAGAGCCCGACTGGAGCTACATCGACTATTTCGAAGAAGAACCCGACGGATCAGAAAATGATCCGGAGACGTGAGACATTTCCCCCTGAATCCGTACTAAATGAATAAGACGGAAAGGAGGGCAGGCCGTGGAAGACGAGAAGATCATCGACTTGTTTTTTGAACGTTCGGAACAGGCCATCGATGAACTGTCGCGGAAATACGGCCCGCTTTGTCTTCAGGTCGCCCGGAATATCCTCGGAAACCGTGAGGACGCCGAAGAATGCGTGAACGACGCGTATCTGGCATTGTGGAAGTGTGTGCCGCCGGAGCGGCCGGAGGCGCTTTCCAGTTATCTCTGCCGCATCGTCCGAAACATTTCCATCAAAAAGTACCGGGCGAATACGGCAACCAAGCGGAACAGCCATTACGATGTGGCGCTCGATGAACTGGAGGAATGCTTTCCTGCGAAAACGACGGTCGAAGAGGAGGCTGACGCCCGGGAGACTGCCCGGTTGATCGACGGTTTTCTGGAGAAACTGGACGAGCCCAGCCGCATCTTGTTCACGAGGAGGTATTTCCACGGGGATTCGATTGAAGAACTGGCCGTCCTGTTTGCCACCGGGAAACACAATGTTTCAGTCCGTCTTTCCCGCATTCGAAAGAAACTGAAGAGGCTTCTCGTGAGGGAAGGGGTGTCTCTATGAACCAGAACGACAGAAAAACGAAGATCTCGGGTATCATCGGTGAGATCGATGACAAATATGTATCAGAAGCCGACAAAGCCTGGCAGGATAGCCGGCCGAAGGAGATCGGCCGGGATCCGGAATCGGAAAGGAAACCGCTCAGATTGCCTCGCCGTAATGGCTGGATCGTCGCCGTGGCGGCAGCGCTCGCCGTGGCACTTCTGGGAGCGTCCGCAGTGGTGATCACCACAGAAGCAAGGGAGTACAAAGCCGCCGTGACATTTTTCGAAGAGAATGAACTCCCGACCGAGGGATTAACCCGAGCGGAGATCAAGGAAGTCTACCGGGACATCACCACCCGGCGTTTTGTGAGCCCGAAAACCGAAGAACTGATCCGGGAGCGTGTCGCGGGGGTAATGATCCTTCAGGACGAACCGACGCCGGAAGATCTGGCGAAGGCATGGGATTTTGACTGGAGCAAATGGAAGGACAGCCTCCGGACGTCCGGTTATAGTTACGAGATCCAGATCACCGAGAAGCGCAATCAGGAGAGCGGTTACGACGAGTTTGAAAAGAGCATCGTAGAATGCTACGAAAGCAGCGAGCTTACGTGGACCGCCGAGATCTCCGACTTTACGGTGCAGCGCTGTTTCCATATCGCGGAAGGAACGGTCGTATGGGGATACGAGAATCTTCCGATGAGAAGCACTGCGGACACTTACCGGTGGATCTCCTGGCTAGGCTTGGTCAACGATCAGGGTACGGTTCTCTGGACGAAACCGCTGGAGCATGGCTTTGAGCAGGAATACATTGCGGGAGTTGTAGACAACGGGGATGGGACGCTTGCAGTCATAAGCTGCGGAAGCTTGAGTGAACTCGTGCTGAGCCAGTATGATCTCACCGGAAAAGAACGGAGCTCGTTCACCAACGATTCATTTACAAATGGTGCTGCGATGGATGCCATCCGCGTGGATGACGGATATCTGGTCCGAGTGGAGCAGTCCCGGGAAAAATACCGCGCGCATATGGTCCGGATCGACCGGAAGGCCAACGTTCTGGAGGCATATGATTATGAGTCGGAGGATGAACTTTATTATCTTACCGCCATGATCCAGTACGGCGGAAAGATCTATCTGTCCGGCTATACGGTACCTCGCCAAGAGAACACCGATGGTTCCAGAAGCAGCGAGATCCTGAACATATGGAAAAGAATTATGGAGAAAGGCCCCGGAGATCCTGAGATCAATGAATGGCTGACCCCCTTGGCGCGCGCCAATTATACCGCGATACTTCTGGTCTGCGATTCCGACATCGGAAAACCCCAGACTTTCTGGTCTGTGGAAGGATCGCTTGGAGGCGCGCTTAGCGTGAACGGCGCAGGCGAACTGGAATGGGATGTGGAAAGCATTGAGTCCACCTTTACCGGTGCGTTCAGTTCATTTTCCATCGGTGGCACCTGCAAGGTGTTCCGCTACATCTTTGATGCGAAAGGCAGCCTTCTGGAACAGAAGGATACCGAAGAGACCGCCGTTTACAGAAGATGATCATATAAATAATGACATCAGCCGCCGCTTCCATAGTGGCGGCTGTTCTTATGTTATGCTATAATAATCTAAATATTGTTTTTCGGAGGCGTATCGTTATGGATGAAGAACGGGAAGTATCGGTTCCTGAAGAAACCGACGAGTCTCCAAAGACTCCCGCTCCGGAGCCCGAAGTCAAAGAAACGGAGAAGATTCAGCTGTCGGTCAGACAACGGATCGCCAGTTCTTCGCTGCTCTTCAGGATCATCGTTCTGGCGGTGCTCATCGTGGCTCTTGTCGTTTTGGGCCTTGTGATCAGTGACAGGCTGAAGAAGAACAGAAGCGACGGCAAGATCACGATCGACGAGATTGAATTCCGGATCAAAGAAGTGCTCCATACAGCGCGCCTGAACACGGCCGAGTACATGTACAAGGGCGTGGTCAACTGGTTTGTGGAGGAAGAGAGCGGAAAGCAGACCAAGGTCGGCTTCATCAAATACGCCGGCAAGATCAAGTACGGCGTGGAATTTGACGAGATCGACGTGAAACTGGACGAGAAGAGGAACGTCATCGTGATTACCGTTCCGCCGCTTGTCCGGGAGCCATTCGTAGAAAATCCCGAGTGCATTTTCCTCAACCAGAGCATGCGGATGAAGTACAATGACTCCAGGTACATGAACCTCATGCGCCAGGCCTGTATAGACCACATCATCTTCAATGCGGAGAAAGATGATGCCATGGAGGCCGCAGCCGAAAAATACACGATCGAACTGGTCGACAGCCTGACCAGTCCGTTCTTCACGACGGAGACCGACCTCTCCTATGAGATCAGACTGGAGGATTAAGAGATGAAGAAGAATACATTTCTGAAAATCGCTGTCCTCCTGATGCTCTGCCTGTCGTTCGCGTGCGCGTCCGGCTGCAAGAAGCCTGAGAAGCAGATTCCGCTGGAGGAGCGCAAGATCAAACAGATCAGCGAGTTCAGCACCATCAAATGCAAGACCCATGCTTATCTGGAGGCTTCTAAGGACGGTACCGACTGGTTCATCAAGATCTTCAATCCGGATCAGAAGTTCCATTACGTTGCGGAATATGACGGTGAGTTTTCGGTCGGCATCGATTATCACGGAATGAGTTTCAACGAGGAGACCAACGAGGTCGTTGTGATGATCTCCAAACCGCATATTATTGACCTCAACATCAACAACGACACGCTGGAAGAGTATCCTGCACTGGTTTTCAACGAAGACTACGTCTATCAGGAGTGGCACAAGCTTTCCATCAACGAGTACAGTCAGATGCTGGCGGAAGCCCAGAAAGAACTGAAGGACTATGTGGAGACGAACCGCCTGAATTTTGATTCTGCGGAAGAGAACGCGAAACAGCTGATCACAAATTACATTACGCAGATCGCCCATTTGAACAACAAGGAATACCGCGTGGAATTCAAATATCCGGAGGAGGAAGGAAAATGAGAAGGCTCAGCGCTGTTTTATTGGTCTTTCTTCTTTCGGTATCCCTTCTGGGCTGCGGAAAAGAGCACGAGGAGGAGACCCGGAAAAACAATACCAGAAGGACCACGGAGGCCGATGACCGGAACGGAGAAGTGAAACCCGGCACGGAAGATCCCACCAAGGAGGCGAAGCCTTCCGAATCGGATGGCTCCGGAAAAGAGTTTCAGATCGTGGTCACCTGGGCAAACTGGAAGTCCTTTATCGAGTTCTACAAAGTCGAAGACAGATCCCGGGTCAATGCCTCCGAAAAGGTGGTGGAGTACACCTTCGGCGTGCGGGCCAAGGAAGGATTCGAACTGAGAAGCCTGTCGATCCAGCTGGATGCCACGCTGTATTACCGGCGCGGCAACGCGGACATGGGGGAGCATCTGGAGAAAAATATTACCGTGACCATGGATGAACCCACCTATACCATCCGCTTTACCGCAGATGATCTCATCAACTACAACGGCAGGATCGTCGAATCTGTGTTCTACGATGACATGATCGCCGTGAACGCGAGGGTCGTAAAGAAATGAGCGGAAAGAGCTTTCGCATACTCCTGATCGCCGGGATATTTGCCCTGGCTTTCGCAGCATGCCAGAAGAAAGCTCAGCCCGAAGGCGTGCCTTCGGATACGGAAGCGGAAAGCCCGTTCAGCGAAACGGCGGAAACAGACGGAAACACGGAGGCCCCGGAGACCCGGACGGATCCCCCCGAGACCACAGCCTCTTCGACCCAGGCGCCGACCGAGAGCACACCGCTTTTCGAAACACCTTCCGCGCCGCCGATCCAGACAATCTATGTGCCGCCGTATGAGGAGACTACTGCGCGGAAGACAAGCGCTCCGGCTTCGCGGGAAACAACCCTGACGGGGCAGACGGATCCCCCGGAGGAGAGCGGAACCACGGCAGGCTCCGAGCCGTCCACAACGAAAGCGCGGGGACACTACACCGGCGGGAATCCGGTATCGGCGCCTCCATCCGTACCGTCTCTGGATCTTCGGACAGATCCGACGGCAGGCGGTTATCCGGCGCATTTTGCCTTCAACGGCAACAAGCCTCTGTTCAGCTCTTCCGATATCATCACCTGCGAAGAACTTCTTCGAGAGTATTCGGACGACAGTTTCGAGTTTTACAGCCCGCTCGACGGACTCGGACGCTGCGGTTACGCATTTGCCATCGCAGGTCCCGAAACGATGCCCACGGAGCCGCGCGGCTCGATCGCGGAGATCCGCCCTTCCGGCTGGCATACCGTCCGCTATGACGATCTGATCTATGACAAATATCTCTACAACCGCTGCCATCTGATTTCCTATTCGCTCACCGGAGAGAACGCGAATGCCCGGAACCTGATCACCGGCACGCGCTACATGAACACGCTTGGAATGATCGATTACGAAAATGAGGCGGTCTATTACATCCGGCGGACCGGAAACCACGTGCTGTACCGCTCGACGCCCGTTTTCCAGGGAAGCGATCTCTTGGCCACGGGTGTGCTTCTGGAGGCGTACAGCCTGGAAGACCGCGGCGCAGGTCTTTCCTACTGCATTTTCTGCCCGAACGTACAGCCGGGCATCATCATTGATTACGCCACAGGGAACAGCAGAAGAGCAGAACCTTGATTTCAGGGAGGAGGATCAAAATGGAATTCACCACAGTGATCAACGAACGCTATGCATGCAAGAAATATGACGGCCGCGCGGTCCCGCAGAAAGTACTGTTCGAGATCCTGGAGGCCGGCCGCGTCGCGCCGACTGCGAAGAATCTGCAGGAGCAGCGGATATACGTGCTACAGAGTGATGAAGCGCTCGCCAGATTCGATGCGCTGACACCCTGCCGTTACGGCACGGGCACAGTGCTCCTCGTATGCTACGACCAGAACGCCCTCTATCATTATCCGGGCGGAAAGAGAGACTCCGGCATCGAAGATGCTTCCATCGTCGCGACACACATGATGCTGGCAGCCAAAAATGCGGGCGTCGAGAGCTGCTGGATCAACCGTCTGGACCCCGAAGAGGCCGCGAAACAGTTTGAACTTCCGGAAAATGAAGTCGTCGTGATGGCCTTGGATCTGGGCTATCCCGCGGAAGGAGCCGGCCCGCTTCCGAACCATGAGAGCCGGAAAGCGCTTTCCGAGACCGTCAGCTTTCTCTGAGAGGAGAGCAGGATGAAGAAGAAGAGAGGCAATGCCGTCGGGAGAGCCCTGAAGATCATCGGGATCATTTTCATTGCGGCGGCCTTCGCCGTCGGCGCCGTTTACGGAAGCTACGCGGATGCATTTGCCGCGGCAGCGGCCGTCTGGCTTGTGGGCATCGCAGTCGGCATGGGCCTATTCGGTATGGGCGAAATCATCCGGCTCCTTCAGGAGATGAACCGGAAGATGGATGAGGAGAAAGAGAAGCCATGAAAATCGTCATACTGGATGGCTATACAGAGAACCCGGGAGATCTCTCCTGGGATGGCATCGCGGCTTTCGGGGACCTCACGGTCTATGACCGGACGAATGTCCATGACACGGCCGAGATCATCCGGAGGATCGGAGATGCGGAGATTATTTTTACGAATAAGACGCCTATCACCCGTGAGATTCTGGACGCCTGTCCGTCCATCCGGATGGTAAGCGTTCTGGCCACGGGTTACAACGTGGTGGATACGGCGTACGCGCGAGAAAAGGGTATTCCGGTGACGAATGTGCCGGCCTACGGCACGGCTTCGGTCGGCCAGTTTGCCATTGCGCTTCTTCTGGAACTCTGTCATCACATCGGCGCGCACGACGCTGCAGTGAAGGCGGGCCGCTGGGAGCACTCCATCGATTTCTGTTTCTGGGATTATCCGCTCGTCGAGCTGGACAGGAAGACAATGGGCATCATCGGCTTCGGGCGGATCGGGCAGACGACCGGCCGTATCGCGAAGGCGCTTGGCATGAAGGTGCTGGCGTATGATACCCGTGAAACCGAGAGCGGGAGAGCGATCGCGGAATATGTGGATCTCGACACGCTTCTCGGATCATCCGACGTGGTGGCGCTGCATTGTCCGTTGTTCCCGGAGACGGAAGGCCTGATCAACCGGGAAACGATCGGGAAAATGAAGGACGGAGCGCTTCTGATCAACAATTCCCGCGGACCGCTCATCGTGGAGCAGGACGTCGCAGACGCATTGAACAGCGGGAAACTTGGCGGAGCCGCGGTGGACGTGGTCTCGACGGAGCCCATCCGGGGAGATAATCCGCTGCTTAGCGCGAAGAACTGCATCATTACGCCCCACATGTCCTGGGGATCCCGGGAAGCCCGGCAGCGGATCATGGACACGGCAGAGGAAAATGTGCGGATGTTCCTTCAGGGAACGCCCGTCAATGTGGTAAACTGAAAAAGGCGGCGGCTGATATGGCCGATGAAAGGATGAAAGGCGTGGAAGAAATCTATGACCGGTATCTCAGAGAAATCATTCATCCTCAGTGGTAAAACGATGGAAGACAAAAGGACGATCTATCTCGCAGGAGGCTGCTTCTGGGGGATGCAGAAATATTTTGACCAGTTCGATGGGATCCTGGAGACCGAGACCGGCTATGCGAACGGCCCGACCGCCGATCCGACGTATAAGGATGTCTGTGCGGACAGCGGCCACGCAGAGACGCTCCGGATCGTGTATGATCCCCGGAAGATCAGTCTCAGAAAGCTTCTCGATGACTATTTTCTCGTCATCGATCCGCTTTCCGTAAACCGTCAGGGCGGCGACAGCGGTATCCAGTACCGGACGGGGATTTATTATACGGACGCTGACGATCTGCCGGAGATCCTCACGAGAGCCGCGGAAGAAGAGCGGAAACTCGGAGAGAAACTCGCAGTGGAGATCCTGCCGCTTGAGAACTTTTATCCGGCGGAAGAGTACCATCAGAAGTATCTGGACAAGAATCCGGGCGGTTATTGCCACATCCCTTCGCATATGTTTACGCTGGGAAAGAAGGACGGAAGATCATGACGGAACGTGAAACAAGAGGACCGGAAACACTTTTGGGCTGGGGACCTGACAAAAGGATCCTGGCATTCAATCTGGCCTTGATCAAAAGAGTCGTGACGAAGAAACTCTGCGACGAGCAGGGCGCGCTCCTCACGATCGTGTCTCCAGCGTTCAGCAACGTAACGCTGGTGGAGCTGGTCCTCCGGGCGATGGCAGGAGAAAAACTGAACGAAGAGCCGAAGGACAAAGACGCCGGCCTGCCCGGGAAGAACGAGCCTTTCACCGAGGAAATGCTGGTGTTCTGCGGATTTGCTTCCGACGATCTCGACCGCTTCCTTCAGGGGTATAAAGTGACAGGTGTCCCCCGCGTCGATCTCAAAGCCGTGCTCACGCAGTACAATGCCGACTGGACGCCTGAAAAACTCTTCGAAGAGTTGAATAAAGAACACGAAGCTTTCGAAAAGCAGAAAAAATAAGGTATTCATTGCATCAAAAAGCCCGGCAGCCGCCGGGCTTTTTTGTATCGGACCGGTCACTCCCGTAATCCGGGGTAATCCATGTTTTCCCAGTCGATCCGGCAGTCCTTATAGAAGAATTCATGGTCGCGCTCGCCGATCGGGCGCAGGATCCGGCAGGGGTTCCCGACCGCGACGACATTTGCCGGAATGTCTTTCGTGACGACGGAACCTGCGCCGATCACCGTGTTGTCGCCGATCGTGACACCCGGCAGAATGATTGCGCCGGCGCCGAACCAGACGTTAGAGCCGACGTGGATGTCCCGGTTGAACTGGAGGGCTTTCGCACGAAGCGAGGGCTCCACCGGATGTGTGGCCGTGATGAAGCTCACGTTCGGTCCGCACAGGACACGGTCGCCGAAATAAATATGCCCGTCATCCGTCAGGGTCAGGTTGAAATTGGCATAGAAATAGCGGCCGAGATGCACGTGCTTTCCGCCGAAGTTCGCATAGAACGGCGGCTGGATATAGCTGCCCTCGCCGACCTCGGCGAACATCAGTCGAAGAAGCTCCTCCATCCGTTCGGTCTGGTCGTTCCGAAGCGTATTGTACTCAAACAGGAGCTTGATATCTTCGTTCTGCCCGCGGACCAGCTCCTTGTCTGTGGAATCATAGATGAGATCGGCTTCCATCCGCTCTTTTTCCGTCATGACGTCCCTCCCGGATGCTTGATTTTCGTTCATGGGGTAAGTATAATCGATTCTAACTTCGGAGGGAAGCCTCATCGTGAAAAAAGCGATTCTGAACAAACTGAAAGAGTCTGCATTTTCAGTCCTGCCCGTGGCAGTGCTGGTGCTGATTATTTCCTTCACACCGCTTGCAGACCTCACCTGGACTGAACGCGGTGTCTTTTTCGTTTCCGCCCTGTTCCTCATTCTTGGGATGGGACTTTTCAGCCTTGGCGCGGATCTTTCCATGTCGCCTATGGGAGAGCACGTCGGCGCGGGACTGACGAAGACCCGGAAGATCGGTCTTCTTCTGATCGTCTGTTTCTTCATGGGGCTTCTGATCACGATCGCGGAGCCGGACCTCTCGGTCCTCGCAGGGCAGGTATCGACGGTCATCAACCCCACGGTCCTCACGCTTTCGATCGGACTGGGCGTCGGACTGTTCCTGATCATCGCCATCGCAAAGATCTTCTCGGAAAAGCCCCTGGCCTTGCTTCTCATGTTTTTCTACATGCTCATGTTCTGCCTTGCGGCGCTTCTTTTACAGATGGGCAAAGGAGATCTTCTTGCGCTGAGCTTCGATTCCGGCGGCGTCACGACCGGACCGGTCACCGTTCCGTTCATCATGGCGCTCGGCATCGGCATCGCACAGACCCTGGGCGGCAAGAAAGCGGGAGAGTCCAGCTTCGGTACGATCGCGCTCTGTTCCGCGGGACCGATCATCGCCGTCCTTCTTCTGTCTCTGTTCTCAAGCGGCACACTTCGCTATGAACTCGCGGATTATTCCATGGAGAATCTGAACGCGAAGCAGGTCTTCTCCACATTGCTTTCTTCCTTCGGGGAAGTGTTGAAGTCGCTCGGACTGATCGTCGGATTCTTCCTTCTGATCCAGCTGTTCCTTTTGAAGCTTTCCTGGAAAGCGCTTGCCCGGATCGGCGTCGGTCTCATTTACACCCTCGCCGGACTGGTGATCTTCCTGGCTGCCGTGACGATCGGTTTCATGCCGGTCGGTTACAAGCTGGGCACACAGCTTGCGGAAGACGGACCGGTGTGGCTCACCGCTTTTGCCTTCGGCCTCGGCATGCTGACCGTTCTCGCCGAACCTGCCGTCCACGTATTGAACAATCAGGTCGAAAATGTGACCGGCGGCGAGATCACGAAGCGGCAGATGATGGTTGCGCTTTCGATCGGTGTCGGCATCTCCATCGCGATCTCGATGCTGAGGATCATTTTCGGCTTCTCCATTCTGGTCGTCCTCATCCCTGGATACCTGATCTCGCTGGGCCTTGCGCTGGCGGTTCCGGGCATCTATACCTCGATCGCCTTCGACTCCGGCGGCGTGGCATCCGGCCCTCTGACCTCCAGTTTCATCCTTCCTTTGGCCATCGGCGCCTGTGTCGCCATGAACGGAGAGGAAAGCGTGCTGTCGTCGGCGTTCGGCGTGGTCGCACTGGTCGCGATGACTCCGCTCATCACCATACAGATCCTGGGCTTTAAGTCCGTTGTGAAGAGCTCCGTTCGGAGAAGACTTGCCATGAAGCGCATCATCTCCTCGGATGATGGCCAGATCATTTATTTTGAGTGAGGGTTTAGATGGCAAACGACGTGAAAAACATTTCCCCGATGAAACTCACACTTCTCGTCACCATCGTGCCACGTGACAAGGAGGGCTTCTACATTGACTATCTCCAGACCCTCGGTTCGAATCTGCAGATGAGCGCCTCCGGGCACGGGACTGCGGCCAAAGAAGTGCTGGAATACCTCGGCCTGGACAACAATGACAAGTCCGTGATCTTCAGTGTGATCCGCGACGAGAAGACGGAACGCTTCCTAAGCGGTCTGGAAGACAAGTTCACGGCGATCCGGAACAGCAAAGGCATCGCCTGTGCGATCCCGCTTTCCAGCGTGATCGGGAAGCTGACCTTCGGTTTTTTGAGCGGCGACAGCCGTGTCGTATAAAGGAGAAAACGATGGGATACGCGTATGAAATGGTCGTCTGCATCATCAATGCAGGACACTCGCAGGACGTGGTAGATGCGGCGAGGAAGGCCGGCGCGACAGGCGCGACGGTCGTCAAGGCGCGCGGCACGGCGAACGCGAAGGCTGAAAAACTCTTCGGGATCCCGATCCAGCCGGAGAAGGAGATGGTCCTTAGCATCGTAAAGGCGGAGATCAAGGACGATGTGCTTCGCACACTTTATCAGAACTGCGGGCTGGAGAGCGAAGGGCAGGGGATCGCATTTTCCCTTCCCGTGGAAAATGTGGTCGGCCTGAAAGAGATAACATCTGATGCGAAAACCGAAAAAGACGCCGAAAAAGAGAAGAAAGACGGACAGGAGACTGTATGAATTATCAGGAACGCCTTACACAGTACGTCGGGATCATGTCGGATTTCTGCAGAGATCCCGGCAAATACCGCATCGATCCCTTCCGGATCTTCGGCCCATTGTATTATGTGGGCGACAAAAAAGTCTGCATCCACCTCATCGATTCCGGCGACGGACTGGTCCTCATCGACTCCGGCTATCCGAACGCCAATCATCTCTTGTTTGATTCGATCTGGCGGCTGGGATTCGACCCGAAAGACGTCCGGCTCATCATCCACACGCATGGGCATTATGATCATTTCGGCGCGTCGAATGAATTCCGGCTTCAGTTCGGCACGGAACTCGCCATGTCACGCGTCGACGCGGAATGGATGAAGAAGAATCCGCGCTTTTCACTTCTCGAGTGGGCGCCTTCCACACCGATGGCCTATGACCCGCCCGAGTTCCAGGTCCTTATAGAGGACGGGCAGGATCTCACGGTTGGAAATGTGACCTTCCATTTTGAACTGGTTCCGGGACATACGCCGGGCGTGCTGGCGATCTTCTTCGACGTGAAAGAAGGGGATCAGATGCTTCGGGCAGGACTTTTGGGCGGCGTCGGACTCGCGGCGATCCATCGCTATCATCTGGAGGAATTCGGACTTCCCCTGTCGCTCCCATTCGACATGCTGAAGAAAGTCCGGGCGCTTAAGGAAAAACATGTGGACATCCATCTCGGAAACCATCCGGGCAACAACCAGACCGTCGAGAAACGCGAAAAACAGCTGGTTTCCGGCGGAAATCCCTTCATCTCGGAGAAAGACTGGGGGATCTTCCTGGAGGACCTGGAAGACCGCATTTTGGACGTGATAGGCGAAGAAAACTTTGCAGAATAAAAAAGGAGAACATTATGGCAGACCACGCAATTCATTATCTTTCTCTTTCGCAGGAAGACCTCATCAAGGCAGGTGCATTTGACCTCAGAATGGCCATCGACGCGCTGCAAAAGGGGCTTCTGGCCTTCAAGGATGGCCGAATCCTGTTCCCGGACAAGATCGTCCAAATCTTTAAGCAGGAGACGCAGGAGCGCATCAACTGTCTGCCCGCGACCCTCTGCGACGAGAAGATCTGCGGCGTGAAATGGGTCTCGGTATTCCCGGAGAACCCGCGCGCCTTCGGACAGCAGAATTTGTCCGCGATCATTGTGCTTTCGAGTATCGTGAACGGCTTCCCGGTCGCCGTCATGGAAGGCACGCTTTGCTCCAACATGCGCGTGGCC
>JAEEGF010658811.1_pt1 | contig 29565 bp, 19 predicted proteins | sample 9134171 | NCBI WGS metagenome assembly JAEEGF01 (sample SAMN16246542, study PRJNA631951) | gut metagenome | biome: gut microbiome; feature: rumen; material: AP-attached | host: Bos | place: Iran: Karaj | collected 2018-10 | reverse complement strand
GGCCGTCCTTTCAGGGCCCTGACCCGCGGTGACGGTGTCGTGGGTGATGATGTGACCGCCAATGTTAGGAGGATTTCCAACGTTCCGCTCAGGCTCTCCGGAAGCGGTTGGCCTGATGAATTCGAAATCCGTGGCGAGATCCTTATGCCGTACGAGTCCTTCGACAGGCTCAACCAGGAACGCCTGGAGAACGAGGACCCGCCTTTTGCCAATCCTCGCAATGCCGCTTCCGGTTCATTGAAACTCATTGATCCCTCGGAAGTTGCGAAGCGGGGCCTGATGTGCACCCTGTACCATATTCCCGCCCAGAGCATTGCTTTCGCCACCCACAGTGAAGCCCTGGATGCCGCCGCATCATGGGGACTGCCTGTTTCCGACAAGAGACGGATTGCCCACGGAATCGGAGAGATTGAAGATTACATCAATTACTGGGACACTGAGCGCAAGTTCCTCCCCTATGCCACCGACGGCATCGTAATTAAGATTAATGAACTCCCCTACCAGAGCGCCTTGGGCTATACTGCAAAATCTCCCAGATGGGCGGTTGCCTTCAAGTTCCAGGCGGAGGAAGCCTTGACCAGGCTGGTCTCGATCGACTACCAGGTTGGACGTACCGGGGCGGTGACTCCCGTGGCAAACCTGGAACCCGTCCAGCTTGCCGGAACCGTGGTCAAGAGGGCGACCCTGAACAACGAGGATTTCATGTCGATGATGGATATCCGGGTAGGTGACTGGGTCAAGGTGATAAAAGGAGGAGAGATCATCCCGAAGATCATCGATGTGGACCTTACAAGGCGTCCCGGGGATTCTGTCAAACCGGAATTCCCTTCCGTCTGTCCCGACTGCGGTACACCGCTTGTCAAGGATGAGGACGAGGCCAAGCGTTTCTGCCCCAATACCGACGGCTGTCCGACCCAGATAAAGGGCAAGCTGGTACATTTCCTGGGCAGGAAGGCCATGAATGTGATTGCAGGTGATGCTACGGTCGACCAGATGTTCAATCTCGGCCTGGTCAGGACCCCGGCGGACTTCTATTCCCTGGACATGTCCAAACTCCTGATGCTGGATGGATGGAAGGAAAAGAGTGCCAGGCGTTTCCTCGACAGCCTGAGGGCTTCCCGTGAGGTTCCCTTCGAAAGGGTCCTTTTCGCATTGGGAATAAGGTATGTCGGAGAAACCACCGCCAAGGAGATTGCGAGGCATTTCGGAGACATAGACTCGATAGCCTCAGCCTCGCTGGAACAGCTTTCAGAAGTCAAGGATGTAGGAGACGTCATCGCACGGAGCCTCTACGATTATTTCAGGGATGACAAGCATCTCTCAGACATAAACAGGCTGAAAGAAGCCGGGCTCAGGTTCTCGGTTGAAGAGAAGACCGTATCGTCGGATGCCCTTGCCGGGAAGACTATCGTAGTCTCGGGTAATTTCAGCATATCCAGGGATGATGTCAAGCGTCTGATCGAGTCAAACGGAGGCAAGAACGCTTCCTCCGTAAGCAGCAGGACGACCTACCTTCTCGCCGGGTCGAAGCCCGGCCCGGAGAAGGTAAAGAAGGCAGGAGAACTGGGTGTAAGGATAATTTCGGAAGCGGAATTCATGGACATGATTCCCTCTGCTGAAAGTGTCCGTGCGCCGGAAGATGATGTTGAACCGACATTGTTCTAGGGAAATGGACTGGTTTCACAACATATCGTTCAAGATCAAGAGTTATGTCCGATGGGCCAAGAAGTTCTTCGGACATGACATCTGGCAGTTCAACCTGGACGAGTTCTCCAAGGCCAAGGCGAGGCTTATAAGGGACATCAAGGTCATAATCGACGCGATGCATAATTTCGCCAGCGAGAAGATCGGTTTCCAATCCGTCGCCCTCAGCTATTTCTGCACGATGGCTGCGGTGCCGCTGGTCGCCGTATCCTTCGCTATCACCAGCGGATTCGGACTGGAGAACGTCCTACGCGACGCCCTGTATTCTGCCGATATCAACCAGACTGTCATAGATACCTTGATGGCCAGTGCAACCAACATAATCAGCGCATCGAAATCCGGAGTGTTCGGTTTGATCACCGCCCTGTCCTTCGTCTGGCTGGTTATCTGGATGATGAACCGCGTCGAGAAGGTATTCAACAACGTCTGGCATGTCAGGAAGCCCAGGAGGAAGGCACTGAAAAGCTACGGGATCGACATCATAATCATGATTCTGATCCCGTTCATCGTACTTATATTCTTTGCCGGGACCGTGGTCTATACCCATGTCCTCGACCTTATTCCAAACAGTATAGGTATCACCGACAAGGTCACTTCCCTGCTGGGCTGGGTGATCTTCGGCGGTGTCGCGGTCATGACCCTGTCCGCGATGTACAAGTTCATCCCGGCAATACATGTGGAATACCGTCATGCATTGAAAGCGGCTCTATGGGCCGGCATTGCATTCACCATTCTCCAATACCTTTACCTGGAGACCCAGGTCCTGGTTACAAATATCAACGCGGTCTATGGAGCCGTCGCCGCCCTGCCCCTGTTCATGATGTGGCTGAGGTTCGGGTGGCTGATAATCCTCTACGGAGCGCAGTTCTCATATTCATTCCAGACTGTCGAACAGAAGGATCGCGAAAGAGCAGCAGAATCATGAGTATCTCCAAATTCAACGACAAGGATTACCAAATGATCAGCGAGAGCTATTCCCAGCTGAAGGAAGCGGCTGTGAAACGCTGTGCCAACCAGGAGGAACTCGATGTCGTCCAGAAAGCATTCGACTTCGCAAACGAAGCCCATAAGAACGTCCGCAGGCGTTCGGGCGATCCATATATCATGCACCCCATCGAAGTGGCCAAGATCGTCGTCAGTGACATCGGTCTTGGATACAAGTCGATAGCGGCCGCACTTCTACACGACGTCGTGGAGGATACCGACTACACTGTGGACGATATCCGCAATCTCTTCGGTGACAAGATCGCACGCCTCGTGGACGGTCTTACCAAGATCAAGATCGTACTCGACAACGAGGACAGGGCCAAGAGGTCTGTGGACGTATATTCAGAGAGCCTTCAGGCGGAGAATTTCAAGAGGATCCTCCTCACGCTCAACGATGACGTACGTGTGGTCCTCATCAAGCTCGCTGACCGCCTGCACAACTGCAGGACGATCGATTCCATGCCGGAGTTCAAGAGGGACAAGATCCTCAGCGAGACGATGTTCATATTCATTCCCCTCGCCCACCGGCTCGGATTGTATGAGATCAAGTCCGAGATGGAGAATATCTGGCTGCGTTACAAGGAACCGGATGCATTCAAGGAGATTTCCGGACTTGTGGACAAGAACATAGCCGGGCAGGAGAAACAGATCAACGAATTCATCGACCCTATCAACAAGGCTCTGACGGAGGCCGGTTTCGACTTTATCGTCAAGAAGCGGGTCAAGACCCCTTACTCGATCTGGCACAAGATGCAGACGAAGAACATCCCGTTCGAGCAGGTTTATGACCTCTATGCCCTGAGGATTGTCTTCACGCCTGATTCATCCGTAAAGGAAAGCGAGAGGGACCAGTGCTATCATATTTTCTCGATAATCACCGGAATATACCGATACAAGCCAGACAGGGTCCGCGACTGGGTGAAGCACCCCAAGAGCAACGGTTACGAGGCACTGCACTGCACCTTGATGAGCGACAAGGGAATATGGATAGAAGTCCAGATCCGCTCCAAGAGGATGGACGATATCGCCGAAAAGGGAATCGCCGCTCACTGGGCATACAAGCAGGAAGGCTACATCAGCGAGAACGACAGCGAGATGGACAAATGGCTGGCTAAGGTCAAGGAAATCCTCGTAAGCCCGGATGTCAATGCCCTCGAACTGCTCGACATTATCCATAACGACCTGACCAGCAGCGAGATTACGGTCTTTACCCCCAAGGGCGAACAGAAATCTATCCAGAAGGGAGCGACCGCCCTTGATTTCGCTTATGGCATTCATACAGAGATCGGCAACAAGGCGATAGCCGCGAAGGTGAACATGAGGCTTGTCCCCCTGTCACATGTACTCAAGACCGGCGACCAGGTCGAGATAATAACGGCCGAGAACGAGCAGCCCAAGCGCGAATGGCTGCAGTTCCTTCAGACCAGGCACGCCAGGAACGTGGTGATAGATTTCTTCAAGGGCTACAAGAAGGAATATGTGGAAGTCGGCAGGAAAGCCCTGGCCGCACAGTTCGATGCTCTTGGCTACAGGATGGACAATGATGCGGTAGGCCTGCTTGCCAACCGTTATGGGATACCCGGCCGGAACGTCGAGGAACTGTATTTCAGGATCGGTCTCGGATTGGTGAAACCGGACACCGTCGGCGAGCATCTTTCTTCGACGGTACCCGTCACCTCCACCAAGGGCCTTTCCTGGCCGTTCTCCATTTTCACCAGGAGGAAGGATCAGAACCAGCAGGCCAAGGACAAGGACGAATATGTCATCGCCTCCTGCTGCCGGCCCATCCCCGGCGACGCGGTAATCGGAATCAAGACCCCTGACGGCAAGGTCACCGTGCACAAGAAGTCATGTCCGGTGGCGGACAGCATCGCTTCCAAGCATGGAGACTGGGTTGTGGTCCCCCAGTGGGAGACGGATACTGAAAGGAAGGCTTCACTGGCCAGGATATCGATCAAGGGTATCGACCGTGTAGGCCTCCTGAATGAAATTTCCAGGTATATTTCCCTTGTCATGGGAGTCAATATGAGGAAGGTTTACCTCAGCACTGAAGAAGGAATATTCGAAGGATACATCGACCTTTACGTCCATGACAGGAGCGCCCTGGACAGGATGATACGCAAGCTCAACTCGATCGACGGCATCCAGAATGTCGTGAGATCCGAACTCTGAGCCTGATTTTTGATAGAAAGCCGGATATGCTCAAAAGTTTTTTGAAAAGATACTTCCCCCTGATCCCGGTGGTTATCGTGATGGGGATCACCATATTCTCGCATTCCTGCGCGAATACTACCCAGGCGCCTACCGGTGGCCTGAAGGATACGATACCTCCCAGGATAGTCAAGGTCTCCCCCACTCCCGGTTCCACCAATGTGTCCGTCAAAGGGACGCAGGTCACCTTCACATTCAACGAATACGTGGTCGTGAAGGACCCGAAGGGCATATACCTGTCACCTCCCCAGAAGAAGTCCCCAAAATACAAGATAAAGGGCAAGAGCATCGTCGTTTATTTCGAGGAGGAGCTTCTCCCGGACATGACATATACGCTGGACCTGACCGGAGCAGTCGCCGACAACAACGAGGGCAATATGTTCCCGGGTTTCACGACATGGTTCTCCACCGGAGAGACTGTCGATTCCATGTACATTACTGGAACGGTATATGACTGCAACGACCTGAAGCCCATCAAGGGCGCCACTGTTCTGCTGTACAAGGACCACAGGGATTCGGCTGTGTTCCTCCAGCGCCCGGTCGCTTCCGTCAAGACGGATGAATGGGGGTATTTCTCTCTCCGTAACATCAGGGATACCCTGTATCGAGCATATGCCCTTGTCGATGCGAACAATAACAACATGTATGATCCCGACGAGGACAGGATTGCATTCATCGACACCCTTGTGAAGCCGTTCCGCGTAGTTTCCGAGGATGATCCAGAACTTCAGAAATACGACATGAAGGATACGGTCCACTGCCTTGCCAGGAAGTCGGACATCAACCTGAAAGTATTCAGGGAGAAGCCTTCTAAGCAGATGCTGATGAACAAGAAGAGGACAGGCGACCGCTCTGCATACATAACCTTCATGGCCCCGGAGGCCAGGATCGACTCGCTTTGGTTCAGGGGATTCCCGATGGATAAGGTCATAACCGAATTCAACATCCAGCAGGACAGCCTTCTGCTTTGGATCAACGATTCCCGCAGGATGCCCGATACCCTTCACCTCCATGTCCATTACTGGAAGACGGATTCAGTCGGGGTGCTATATCCGACGTCGGAGGTCCTTCACCTCGTCGACGAGAACCGGCCCAAAGGCAGGGAGCGCAGGAAGGTGGAGCACAAGGACACCGTCTGTGCCCTCACCCTTCAGGCCCAGCCGGAGACATTCGAGCAGGACGGAATAGCGTTGCTGTTCAACGATCCTCCTTTCCTCGGCGATTTCGACACACTCCTGTTCAAGTCGATCAATCCAAGGCAGCAGGAACAGGCCGAGAAGTTCTCCATCGAAAGGGACACCCTCAATCTCCGTAAATACATAATCACCCCGGGATGCAAGATCATGGAGGGCTTTGAATATGTCTTCAAGGTTCCCCAGAGGTCTTTCCGCGACATCAACGGACATTGGAACGACAGTACGCAGATCAAGCTGTCGCTTCCGAAGGGAGAGGAACTGAGCAGCTTCACCCTGAACGTCACCGGAGTTTCCCAGAAGTACATCATCGAGATGCTTGACGAGAACAAGAAAAAGACTCTCAGGAGTTATGTCATAGATTCAGACAGGTCGCTGCTGTTCCCCTATCTCAAAAAAGGAAAGTATTGCATCAGGATAACCGAAGACGCCAACCGGAACGGAATCGTGGATTCCGGGAACCTTCTCAAGCACAAGCAGCCCGAACAGGTCAAATTCCTGAGGACCAACGATTCCGAGACCTTTGACATCCCCGAAAGGAGCGAGATCATACAGGACCTTGACATCGGGACGTTCATCAAGCAATGACGGAGGAAGAAGAATGAGAAAGATCATATCACTGGCAGTCTGCCTGTTTCTGGCCGCGGCAACCAGCCTGTCCGCCCAGGACAGTATCAAGGATTCCCTCAAGAAGGCCTTCTCGATCAACGACTACACCATGGTTGGAATCGAATACGGCGCCTCGGTGAGCAGGATGCAGTTCAATCCCTCCAGGACCCAGACGAATTTCTTCATCCCGAATACCTTCGGGGTATTCATCCTGAAATACGGAAAACTCTTCGACGGCAGCCCGAACTTCGGACTTAAATTGGGTGCCAGATACGGCCACGAAGGTTATAAGTTCAAGGCGAACAAGGAAACGGGCGTCACTCCCAATATCGAAGGGGCCGAGAGAGCGATCATCGATATCGTAGAAGTCCCCATGATGGCTCATTTCCATTCCGACGGCCTCCATTTCAAGGTCATGGCCGACCTTGGAATATACGGTGCCTACCGCCTTGGCATCGAGAGGATCGGAGACCGTGTCAGGGAGGAGGACCGTTATTCTTTCATGGAATGGGACCGTCGATATGACTATGGTATCACCGGAGGCCTCGGATTCGGAATCGTATTCGATCCGGTTGAATTCCACGTCAACGCCGGTGTACGGTATGCGTGGGGGACCCTGTACAATCCGGACTATGTCAGCAAGGATTTCTACCGTTTCGCATATCCGCTTGATTTCATGGCCACTGCCGGGCTCTATTTCCAGTTGACCAAGCGCAGCGGCAAAACAAGGGGGCAGATCAGGAGGGAGGCTTACGAACAAATCTATCATCCGAAAAATGATGCAGACACTGACAGCCAGGGCCGGTGACGTCCTCATCGGAGGAGGCAATCCGATAGTGGTACAGACGATGTGCAACACCCATACGTCTGACGTGGAGGCAACGGTTGCACAATGTATACGCCTCAGGGATGCCGGGGCGCAGATGATCAGGATAACTGTCCCTGGACAGAATGACGTCGGATCGGTACGTCAGATAAAGGAGAAACTGCGCGCTGCAGGTGTCACTACTCCCATAGTGGCCGATATACACTTTTCCTCACAGACCGCCATATCGGTAGCTCCTTTCGTTGAGAAGGTGCGTATCAATCCGGGCAATTTCCACAAGGACCACGATGAGGCCAGGAGACAGTTTGCTAGGCTTCTGTCCGTCTGCAAGGAACATGATACCGCGATCCGTGTGGGAGTCAACCACGGTTCCCTTGGAGACTATATCACAAACCTTTACGGCAATACACCGGAGGCGATGGCCAAGGCTGCAATGGAATGGCTTGGAATGTGTGTCGACCAGGGATTCTTCAATGTGGTAGTTTCGCTGAAATCCAGCAACACCATCGTAATGGTGGATGCATACCGCCGGCTTGCGAAAGCCATGCAGGAAGAAGGCCATGTGTTCCCCATGCATCTTGGAGTGACGGAGGCCGGCAATGGTGACAGCGGAAGGATGAAGTCTTGCGTGGGCATATCGACCCTCCTTTCAGAAGGGATAGGCGACACTGTCAGGGTTTCCCTGACCGAAGATCCGGAAGCCGAACTTCCAGCCGCAAGATATCTGGCGGCCCGCTATGGGAGAGAAATCGTATCTTCGTTGACTTCTTTGTCAATTACCGGCAAGGATGCGGTTGCGAACTATCATTCCCCATCCTATGAGACGCTGCTGTTCGATGTGTCGTGCGATTTCGGTAAGAGGCTGATGGACAAGGACCTGGACAGCCTGGTCCTGACCGGAGACTATGTCGACGACGGCGGCAGGACGGTCTCCCTGGAAGAATCCGGAAAAGGAGCATACCTGGTGGACGAACTTATGCAGGCGACGCGCCGGAGGTTCTACAGGCCGGAATATATAGCCTGTCCCGGCTGCGGCAGGACGATGTACAATATCCAGGCGGCCTTGGAAGAGGTCAAATCCAGGACCTCGCATCTCAAGGATACCGTCATTGCCGTAATGGGATGCATCGTCAACGGCCCGGGTGAAATGGCCGATGCAGACTGGGGATATGTTGGTGAAGGCAACGGGAAGGTCTCGATCTACAAAGGAAGGACTCCGATGCTGAGGCACATCCCCGAAAACGAGGCAGTTGACCGGCTGCTGGAATTGATCGAAGGAGACAAGGCTATCTGAGCCTTGCTATCGGTGTCTGGCGTCCCTTGGTGAAATCTCCCTCCTTGACCAGGATTTCAGCGTCGAGAGGCAGGTAAATATCGATCCTGGAACCGAACTTGATGATTCCGCACTGCTCTCCCCTCTTGACATCCATCCCTTCTTCGGAATAACAAACTATACGCCTTGCGAACGTGCCGGCAATCTGCTTGAAGAATATCTCTCCATGGGGATTGCGTATTGCAGTAGAGGAATGTTCATTCTTTTCCGAAGCCTTCGGAAGGAAGGCGAGAAGGTATTTTCCGGGATGGTACCTGTAATATGATATCTGGCCATCCACCGGCCAGAAATTGGCATGTACGTCGAAGAAATCCATATAGATGGAAATCTGTATGCAGTCACCCTTGAAGTACTCGGGTTCATAGGCTTCTTCGACTATGACCACCTTGCCGTCCGCCACGGATGTCACGGTGCGGTCATCGCCTGGTCCGATCTCCCTGTCCGGGATACGGTGGAACCAGAAAACGAAAAAGGCGAACGCCGCCAGGAACAGCAGGATCGGAACATATACCCAGGCGTTATGTATCAGCAAGATGGTCAATGCAGCCAAAACGGCTATGATGCCCCAAGCCTTGGCTATGGTTCCGTGCGAGTCTTTGTCGATCTTTATCATTTTCATGAAAGAGGCATTTTACAAGAGGTCGAAGATAGCAAGATAGATGGCACCGAAGGGCATTGCCATCAGGGTGCTGTCAAACCTGTCGAGAAGTCCGCCATGGCCGGGGATTATGTTGCCGGAGTCCTTGACCCCGTAAACCCTCTTCCACTGGGATTCGAAGAGATCCCCATATACGCCGGCAACCGACATTATGACTGCCAGGATAAGCGAGTGGACCAAGGGGAAACGGAGAAGGCCGACTTCATACAGGATGAAAGCGGCAAGGACGGAGGCGACGAGGCCGCCGATGAATCCGATCCACGTCTTCTTGGGCGAGACCGTGGGGAAAAGCTTCTTTGGGAACTTCTTGCCCATCGAGATGCCGAAAGCGAATGCGCCTACATCCGAGCACCAGATGATGATGAAGAAGCAAAGCAGGAGATTGCCGCTGAAATTGCCTGCCTTGTCGAATGCGATTACGTTGCTCAGGGCTATGGGGATGGCGATATACAGCAGGCCGGTATAAATATTCGAGAACTTGCCGTATTCTTCCTTATCCTTGACATACAGGGAGTTGATCATCACGATGAAGACCGGGATCATCGCCAGGGCTATCAGGCGCATCGGGATATGGTATGACGATGCGGCGAACATGATTCCGAAGAGGAAAACCCCTGCGATTATGGCCAGCACTTTGGAGAAAGTGTAGCTGTGGCCCATCGTGATGTTGTAGAACTCCAGAAGCATCACGGACATGATGAACACCATCAGCCCGGCGAACAGGTATTTGTTGAACATCAGGCAAGCCAGCATCACGATGATGAAGGCTATTCCTGAAACGGTCCTTGTGGCAACGTTATTCATCAGCAGTCTGGGTGCTTGTGGCAGGCTTCACCTTGGGGCCGAGAATCTTTTCGATGTCCTCGGCGAAGATGACTTCCTTCTCAAGGAGAAGCTTGGCCATCGTCACGAAACCTTCCTGGTTGTCAATGAGTATCTTCTTGGTCCTCTCATGGACTTCAGCCACGAGATCCTTAACTTCCTGGTCCATCAGTTCGGCGGTCTTCTCACTGTATGGCTTGGTGAGGTCATATCCCCTGGCTCCCGTAGAGTCGTAGAACGAAAGCTCTCCGACCTTGTCGCTCATGCCATAGAATTGGACCATGTTGTATGCGATCCTGGTCAGTCTCTCGAGATCGTTCAATGCTCCTGTAGCCGGCTCGCCGTTGATTATCTCCTCGGCGACCCTTCCTCCGATCAGGGCACACATCTGATCCATCAGGTAAGACTTGGAGAGGATCTTCCTCTCATCAGGCAGGTACCAGGTCAGGCCAAGGGCGTCTCCCCTCGGAATAAGGCTGACCTTGAAGACCGGGTCGGAATATGGCAGGAGCCAACCGACAGTGGCATGTCCGGCCTCGTGATATGCGGTCGTCCTCTTCTCCTCGGGAGTGAGGATGGAACTCTTGCGCTCCAATCCGCCAATAATCCTGTCTACGGCATCGAGGAAGTCCTGACGGTCGATCTCTTCCTTACCCTTGCGGGCCGCGGTAAGGGCCGCCTCGTTACAGACGTTCGCAATATCTGCCCCGGAGAATCCGGGAGTATGCTGGGCCATGAAACTCACGTCGAAATCCTTTGAGATCTTCAGGCCTCGCATATGGACGAGGAATATCTCCTCCCTCTCCTTCAGCTCAGGAAGTTCGACATGGATCTGACGGTCGAAGCGTCCTGCACGCATCAGGGCCTTGTCGAGTATGTCGGCACGGTTCGTCGCCGCCAGGATGATAACACCGGAATTGGTGTCGAAACCATCCATCTCGGTAAGCAGCTGGTTCAGGGTATTCTCGCGTTCGTCGTTGGAAGAGAAACCTACGTTCTTGCCCCTGGCACGGCCGACTGCATCGATCTCGTCGATGAATACGATGCACGGAGCCTTCTCCTTCGCCTGACGGAAGAGGTCACGGACCCTGGAGGCACCGACACCGACGAACATCTCCACGAAATCAGAACCTGATATCGAGAAGAACGGAACGTTGGCCTCACCGGCAACCGCCTTGGCGAGGAGGGTCTTTCCGGTTCCGGGAGGGCCTACCAGAAGGGCGCCCTTGGGAATCTTACCGCCCAGTGCAGTATATTTCTGGGGATTCTTCAGGAAATCGACGATTTCCATGACTTCATCCTTCGCCCCATAGAGGCCTGCGACATCCTTGAAGGTTACATTGACCTTCTCCTTGTCGGCAAGCTTGCCTGTGGATTTGCCTACATTGAATATGCCTCCGCCGGCACCGCCGGGACCGGCTCCCATGTTCTTGTTGAATCCCCTGAACATCCATACCCACATGAGTATGAGAAGTATGGGGAATATCAGCCATTCCAGGATATCAGCCCAAGCGCGGCTTTCATTCTCGACGACGATCTTGACCTGCTCACCCACGGGAAGGGCCTGGTTCAGCTCGCCGAACTCCTTCTCGGCATCGAACTTGTCGGAAACCAGGAAGATGAAGTGAGGAGAACTGGTCGGAACCTTTCCCCCGAATTTGTCGGCATACTTCGCAAGCCGGTCGGGACGTACGGTTATGTCGCCCTTGAAATTGTTCCTGACGAAGGTGATTTCCTTGATATCTCCTTCCTGGAACATCTCCTTGACTTCCGCCCACTCGATCTTCTGCGGGTTTGCCCCGGAGTTGTTCAGAAGCAGCCAGCCAATCCCCATTACGAGGATAAGGTATAGCCATGAAAAATTGAATTTGACCCTGTAGACCTTTCTTTTCGGATCATTCTGGTTATTCGGCATCTTTCTTAGTCTTTTTAGATTTCGGCCTGTCCTTGTACTCCTTCTGCGGAGCATCGGCCCACAGATCCTCCAGCCTGTAGAACTGCCTGTACTCGGTGAGGAATATATGCGCCACGATGTCACCGTAGTCCAGGATGATCCAGAAATTATTTTCCATGCCCTGGGTACGGAGAGGCTTCCGTCCGAGTTCACGCATCTTATCGATGACATTGTCGGCTATGGCATTGACATTGGTCGTAGAATCAGCATTGCAGACCATGAAGAAGTCCGTGATGGCCGTGCCGAGGGTCCTCAGGTCTATCCCGACGACATTCTGCGCTTTCTTGTCCAACATAGCGTCCGCCATGACTCTCAGATCGTGTGTAATCATAATATTCGATAATCTTTGTTATTTTTGCACTCAGTAATTTACAAATATAGTTAAAAATAGTCAATTTCCGAGCCAATGGCAGAAGAGCTGGATATTCGTTGGGTAGATGAGATAGATTCCACGCAGAACGCCTTCCAGGGGCATATTCCGTCCTATGACAATCTGTCAGTAGTGGCTGCCCTGTCCCAGACGGCAGGACGCGGACAGCGTGGCAATACCTGGCTGGCAGACAGGGGGAAGAACCTCACTTTCTCGATGCTGCTGAAGTTCGGTGCTGGCGGACTTCCTGAGATGAAGGCTGCGGACCAGTTCGACATCACCAGGGCTGCCACAATGGGAGTCATCCGATACCTCGACTCCCGCGGGATAGAAGGGAAAGTCAAATGGCCCAACGACATATACATCCGCAACAAGAAAATATGCGGGATGCTGATCGAGAACGTACTTGACGGCGACCGTATCTCTCACAGCATCGTCGGGATAGGTCTCAATGTCAACCAAAGGGATTTCCCGGTCCAACTGGCGAATCCCACGTCGATGACTCTCCTGACCGGGAAGGAATATGGACTCAGACCCGAACTCGAGGATCTGTGCCGCTGTCTGTCCGATGCTTTCTGCAAGGAGATGGGGACCGTCGGGCTTGCCCGGGCATATGAAAACAGACTCTTCCGGCTCGGGGTATTCCACGATTATGTGCTGTGTTCCGACGGCTCGGAATTCAGGGGAAAAATCAAAGGCACGACCAAGTCAGGATTGCTCCGAGTGGAAAACAGTAAAGGCGAACTCAAAGAATTCGTCTTCAAGGAAATAAGTTATATTATTTAACCTCTTAATTCAGCTATTGCACGCGCCGGGTCTTCCGCTTGGAAAACCGAACTTCCGGCTACCAGCATGGTTGCTCCGGCTTTGATGAGCCTCCCGGCGTTCGCTCCGGAGACTCCCCCGTCCACCTCGATCTCCTTGACGATAGATCTCCGGTCCATTTCGGCACGCAGGGCTGCTATCCTGCCCACAGATTCCTCGATGAATTTCTGCCCGCCGAAACCGGCGAAAACAGACATCACGAGAAAGAAGTCGGCATCTTCGATATAGGGGAAAAGCCTCTCGACAGGTACGTCTGGATCGATGGCGATGCCGGCCTCGACCCCGCAGCTTTTGGCGAGGTCGACATATTCCTTGACATCCTTCCCCGCCTCATCCGCGGCTTCCAGGTGGAAACTGATATAGGACGCACCCGCCTGGGCAAACCTCTCTATGTATTTGTCGGGGTTGATTATCATCAGGTGGACATCCAGAGGAATCGTAGCGATGGGAGCCACGGCATCAAGGATCGGGAATCCGAAGGAAAGATTAGGCACAAGGCTGCCGTCCATCACATCGAAGTGAAGGAGGTCGGCTGAGCCGTTCAGCATCAGGATATCATCTTCGAGATGAAGGAAATCGGCGGCCAGTATCGATGGAGCTACCTTGACCATTTTCTATCTGAATGAGGTTACGACATCGATAAGATGGTCGGTGAACTTGTCCAACGACGCAAGGTCAAGTTTCTCTCCCGGAGCATGTACCCCGCGGAGGGTCGGGCCGAAGGAAATCATGTCGAGGTCGCCGAATTTCTCACCGAAAAGGCCGCATTCCAGTCCGGCGTGGATAGCCTTGACCTCGGGATCGCATCCGAACAGTTTCCTGTATGACTCGACGCATACCTTTAGTATCTTCGAGTCGAGATTGGGCTTCCATCCGGGATATTCGGAGGTATGCTCGACGGTTGCACCGGCAAGGAGGAAGCAGGCGCCGACCTTGGCGGCAATCATCTTCCTTGCGGAGGCAGTCGAACTTCTCTGGCTGGTCACGATATCGATCTCGCCCTTCCTGCTCATCTTGACGGCGGCCAAGTTGGTCGATGTTTCCACCAGGTCAGGGATATCCTGGCTCATCGTCTCCACTCCATGGGGGCAGGCGAACAAGGCGCGGATAAGCCTGCAAGCCACATCACTGTCGACAGGCTTTTCCGTGCAGCGGAAATTGCAAGCGGAGAAAGACACGTCCGGATCGGTTTTGAAATACTCGTCCCTGACCTCATCGCCGAGAGCCTTGAAGCGTGCGATCGTCGCCTCCCTGTCGGGAACCGTGATTATCGCCTCGCACTCCCTCGCAATTGCATTGTGCTTGTTGCCGCCCTTGATCATGACCAGCTGCATTCCGTACCGGAGTTCGGAGTTCAGGAACCTGGCCATCTGTTGGATGGTATTGACACGGCCTTTGTTGATGTCGTCTCCGCTGTGGCCTCCGATAGCCCCTCCGATATCGAGGCGTACAGGTGCATAACCCTCCCTGAGGGTCTCGTGCTCATAATGGAATGTGGCAAAGGTCTCGAGGCCTCCAGCACAGCCGATGAACATCTGGCCTTCGTCTTCGGAGTCAAGATTGATAAGGGTGCGTCCCGTGAAGAAGCCCGGTTCCATCCCGAAGGCACCGTCCATGCCGGTCTCCTCGGAAATCGTGAATACACATTCGATCCTTCCCATCGGCAGGTCGCTCTCGAGCAGGGCGAGCATTGCTGCGACGCCTATTCCGTCGTCAGCACCGAGGGTGGTATCCTTTGCGATCATCCAGCCGTCTTCTATCACATATTCGATAGGATCCTTGAGGAAATCATGAACCACTCCTCCCCTCTTCTCGCAGACCATGTCCTGATGGCCCTGGAGTACCAGGGTGGGCACGTCTTCCCTTCCGGGGGTAGCCGGCTTTATGATGCATACGTTTCCTGTTGCGTCTGTCTTGCATTCCAGATTCCTTTCCTTTGCGAACTGCTGCAGGAAAGCGGTCATAGGCTCTTCATGGCCCGACTCCCTCGGGATACGGGTAATGTCCTTGAAGATTTCAAGTACTGTGGATGAATTCATTGTGAAACCTGTATTTAGCGCGCTACAGGTACAAGCATCTTTTCTATGTCAGAGACGTACTGCCTGAACAACTTGTCAGTGGACATGAGGTCCGACACAGTATTGCAAGCGTGAAGCACCGTAGCGTGGTCTTTTCCTCCAAGTTCCATACCAATCGTAGACAGCGAGCAACCGCCTATCAGGTTGCGGCTCATGTACATCGCTATCTGCCTGGCCTGGACGATCTGCCTCTTCCTGGACTTCGAAAGGAGCGTCTCCCGGGTGATGTTGAAATACTCACAGACGACTTCCTGGACCTTGTCGATCGTGACCTCGTTCTGTTCTTCGGAGACGATGTTGCAGGTCACCCTCTCGGCAAGTTCGCGGGTGATTTCCTCATGGCACAGGGTCGCGCTGGCGAGCAGGGAGATAAGGGCACCCTCAAGTTCGCGGAAATTGGACCTGATCTTGGTCGCAAGAAGCTCCAGGACATCATCAGGAACGGTCACGCCTTCGCGTACGCACCTTGCCTTGAGCATGGCCAGCCTGGTATCGTGATCCGGCTTGGAAAGCTCGACGGACAACCCCCACTTGAACCTGGAAAGCAGTCTCTCCTCGAAGTTCATGAGGTCCACGGGAGCACGGTCGGATGTGAACACCAACTGTTTCCCGGACTGGTGCAGATAATTGAATATGTTGAAGAAGGCGTTCTGCGAAGCAGGTCCTATCAATTCCTGGATGTCATCCACCACCAGCACGTCGATCCTCATGTAATAGGCCATGAAATCCGCCAGTTTGTTCTGATGGATCGCGTTCATGTACTGGGTCTTGAACTCATTGCCCGTGACGTACAGTACTATGAGGTCGGGATATATGTCGTGGATCTCGATACCGATGGCCTGTGCGAGGTGGGTCTTGCCCAGGCCGGGGCCTCCGAATACGAACAGAGGGTTGAAAGGAGTCTTGCCAGGCTTCCCGGAAATGCTCATTCCTGCATTGATGCCCATCTTGTTGCACTCACCCTTGACCAGGTTGTCGAAGCAGTATGCAGGATTGAGCCTTGGGTTGATCTTCACCTTGGTCAGACCCGGAAAGACGAACGGTCCCGGATTGCTGGAAGCCTGGAAGGTGTTTATCATCACAGGCTTGTTCTCAGGCACATTACCGTGGGATGCCGTGAAAACCATGGGATTCTCACTCTGTACAGGATGGATCCGGTAGAGAAGTTTGGCATCCGGCCCGATAACCCTTCGGAGTGTCTTCTTGATGATCGAAAGATATGCATCCTCAAGGTAGCTCCTGAAGAAATCGGTAGGAACTTCCAGGGTAAGGGTCGACCCCTCGAGGGAGACCGGGACGATGGTCTTGAACCAAACGGCGAACTGCTTCGGATCCACGTTCTGTTCGAAGATCCGGAGACACTCGTTCCACACGGAAATATGTCTTTCCTGTTCAGCCATCAATCGTTATTTACAAGGAAGTTCGAGGGAGTGGTTTTCCTCTTGCTTTGTTGTTGCAAAATTGGGGAAAAATAAATTACAAAAAACTTTTTTTATTATTGTTTTTGAATTTTATTTTCGCTATAATTAAAAAGCGAGGGAATCTCCCTCGTTTCCTCAATTATCTGAATATCAATTATTTCCTCAATAGCCCCTTTCGTAAGTTTCGGATAATGAACTACTTCTAAATGCGCCTTCAATTGACCCTTGAAAAGACCCCGTTTTCAACTTTCACGAGGAACGAATCCGGGAAGGATTTTTTCAACAGTCCGTGGTTCTTTTTTGCCTCCTCCAGGTCGGTCGACCAGCCGACAATATACTTGAACAATTTACCGGCCTGGTAAACCTTGAATTCGTTGCCTTTGAAGAACGGATCACCCGAAGGCATCTCCTTCGAACTGACCAGGATCTGGGTGGCATAGAATGTCGCCGTGCTGTCCACGGTCTCAGCGCTGACAGCCGGGGCAGGCTCCTGTTTTGCAGGAGGGTTTGCGGGGCTTTCGACCCCGTCATATTCCTTCTTATAATTACGGAAGGCGTCGTACAGGTCGGACGCTATCCTTTCCTTGCCCTTGTTCGAGACAAGGGCCTCGCGGTCCGTGGGATTGGACATGAATCCGCATTCCACCAAGACGGCCGGCATCGCAGTCCTCCACAGGACATAGAACGGATCCTGGGAAATGCCCCGGCTGTTATGGATGGCCCCGCCTTTCATCTCACGGTCGACGTGCTGGGCAAACTTGAAACTCTGCTCCAGGAAGGCGTTCTGCATCAGGTTCATGAATATGTAAGACTCCGGGTCGTTGGGATTGAAGCCTTCATATTTCGTGGAATAGTCGTCCTCCATCGTGATAACGGCATTCTCACGACGTACGACATCCATGTTTCCCGCATACAGGTCACGGTTTTTGCTCGTATACTGGCCGAGGATGTGGACCGAATAGCCGTTCGGACCGCTGCGTTTCCCTTCGACGGAATTCACGTGGATGGAGATGAACAGGTTGGCCTTGTTGCGGTTGGCTATGTCCGCCCTGCCCTGCAGTTCGACGAAATGGTCGTCGCTCCTCGTCATGATGACCTTCACATCCGGATATCCTGTGCGTATCTTCTCGGCCAGCCTCGTCGCTATGTCCAGGACGACGGTCTTCTCCATGGTCTTCCTGTCAGGACTTATACAACCGGCATCCTTCCCGCCATGCCCGGGGTCGATGACCACGGTCGACAGCCTGATGGGAGACGCCCCCTGTCCGAAGGCCGTAAAAGCCACCGTGCACAGGACTGTCGCCGACAGTACGGCAAGAAAATTGCGAAGGATATCCAAAATATGTCGTATATTTGTAGATTGCAAATTTAAATATAAAATTGCATTTCAAAAAGCATACATATACTATTGTATTAGCCATATTGCTCGTGGCCTTTACGGCCCTTTCGATGTCCGGTCAGAACCCCAGGAGGGACAGGCGGCAGAGAAGGGCTCCCGTCGAGGCTACAATCGACACTACCAAAGCCCCCATCGATACCGCTTTCAGGGATTCATTGAAGCACCGTAGGGATTCCATCCATACCGCTGATTCCACCTCCAGGGCAGATTCCCTTGACCTCCTGCACAAGAGTTCTATCGGAAAGCCGGCCTTCTCCGCGGCCAAGGACTCATCCAAGCAGGTATTTTTCGACGGGCAGCGCAAGATGTTCTACTGGGGCGACGTGGAGGTTTCCTACGAGAACATGAAGCTCAATGCCGATTACATGGAATATGACATGAATACCGGCATAGTCTACGCCAGGGGTACCTACGATACGCTCTCCCACGAGTGGAAAGGACAGCCGGTCATGACACAGGGCGACCAGACTTTCAACATGGAGGAGATCCGGTACAACTTCAACACCCGGAAGTCCCTGATCACCAATATGATCACCAAGGAGGACGACGGTATACTGCATGGCCGGAACATCAAGATGCTCCCCGACCGTTCGATCAATATCACTCACGGAAAGTATACAGTCTGCGACCTTGAGCACCCCCATTATTACTTGAAACTGTCCTCCGCGAAGGTCATCACCAGGCCTTCCCAGAAGACCGTGTTCGGACCGGCCCACCTGGTGGTCGAAGATGTCGACCTGCCCTTCGTCGCAATTCCTTTCGGATTCATTCCCAAACGTCCCGAGAGGGCTACCGGAATGCTGATGCCGTCGTTCGGCGAAGAGAATGCCCGTGGTTTCTACATGAGGGATGCGGGAATGTATTTCGTCATAGGAGACTACTTCGACCTGTCCCTTACCGGAGACTATTATACCCTGGGTTCATGGGCCGCCGATCTCAACTCCAGGTATATGGTGAAATACAAGTTCTCCGGCAACCTCGCCCTGAACTATTCTGTCGACCAGACCGGTGAGAAAGGTAGTTCCGATTTCTTCCAGAGCAAGAACTTCGGAGTGAGGTGGTCTCATTCACAGGATTCGAAGGCCCATCCCGGACAGTCGTTCTCCGCTTCGGTCAACTTCTCCAGCCCGTCCAACAGCCGATACAATTCTCGGTCCGTGTCGGAAGCCCTCCAGAACCAGATATCTTCATCCGTTTCATTCTCAAAGAACTGGAACGGCAAGTTCAACCTGTCGGTCAACGCGTTGCACAGCCAGAACTCCAGGGACAGTTCATACGCATTCACCCTTCCTAACATCACATTCTCCGTGTCCAGGTTCTATCCGTTCAAGATCAAGAACCGTGTCGGTAAGGAACGCTTCTACGAGAAGTTCTCACTGGCTTACAATACCTCGCTGCAGAACAAGATCAATTTCAAGGCATCCGAATTCGGAGAGCCCGGTTTCTTGGACAAGTTCAACAACGGAATGACCCACAACTTCACCATCGGCCTGCCTTCATTCACCTTGCTGAACTATCTGAACTTCACTCCTTCCGTGACTTACGGAATGAACTGGTTCTTCAGGGAGACGAATGCCTACTTCGACCCTGAGACGAACAGCGTAAAGACCAACCTGAGCTCTCCCCTCTCCACCTTCGGAGCCACCCACAACTATTCCGGATCGGTGTCCATGAGTACCCGTCTGTACGGTATGTACAATTTCGGCAAGTACAGGAAGCTCCAGGCGGTCCGCCACGTCATCTCACCCAGCCTCAGCATGAGTTTCAGCCCGGAGAAGGGCAAGGCGTTCAACGGATGGAGGACGCTTGAATATGTAGACACCCTGGGCAACCAGAAGAAATACGACTATAATATCTACCAGGGCCAGCTCGGTTCCGTTCCGGGAAAGGGAAGGTCGGCCACGATGAGCCTTTCGATCGGCAACAACCTTGAAGCAAAGGTCCGCGATGCGAAGGACACCACCGGCACCGGATCGAAGAAGATCAAGCTGCTCGACCAGTTCAATATCAACACCGGGTATAACTTCCTCGCCGACTCGCTCAATATGAACAACGTGGGTATCACGATGTCCACGTCAATATTCGGCAAGCTGGGCATAAACGGTAACCTCAATTTCGACCCCTATACCATCAGCGAGAGGGGTACCAGAATCAACAAGTTCCACTTCGTGAAGACCGGAATTCCCCTGAGGCTGACCAATTTCAGCGCGTCGATGTCCTATTCGATCTCCGGCAAGGGTGAGTTCAAGGGTAACGACGGAACCGCGTCCGGAGGAGGCGGTGGCGGCGGACGTTCCGCCGACTACTACAGGAGGATCTACTACCATCCCATCACCGGAGAGTATATCCCGGGCGGATGGCTGTACTACACCAATCCTAATGTTCCCTGGAGCGTGAACTTCAACTATTCCCTGTCGATGAGCAGGTCATATAGTTATACAAACAACCAGCTTATACAGAACGACCGGTATACCCAGACCCTGGGTGTATCCGGGAACCTTCAGATCACTCCCAAGATGTCCGTGCAGGCACAGACGGGTTGGGACTTCGTGGCCATGAAGATGACGACTTCACAACTATCCTTCCGATATGACCTGCACTGCTTCAACATTGCGGTATCCTGGGTTCCTACCGGAATGTACCAGTCTTATTCCTTCCTGATTTCGGCAAATGCGGCCGCCCTCGCCGACCTGCTGAGATTCAAGAAGAGCACCAGCTACTGGGACAGATAGTTTTGTTTTTTTACATATTAAATGGTATATTTGCATCGTATTCCATTTACGAAATCCCCTTTTTATGCCATACAGTTTATTTGAACTCACTCAGATGAGCAGAGAGCAACTTGAAAACGTTGCCCAGAATTATCAGATCAAGAATGCAAAGAGGATGACTGACGAGAACCTTTCGTACGAGATCCTTGATGCACAGGCCAAGGAGGCCTCGCTTAAACCCATTGAAAGACCGAAGGCAAAGAGAGGCCGTCCCAAGAAGACGGAAGCCCAGCCCAAGAAAGAGACTCCCGCAGCTCCTGCCGAGGCCGAAAAGCCCAAGGAGCCGGTACAGGATAAACCCAAGGCGAAGCGTGGTCCCAAACCCAAGGCGAATAACCAGCAGAAGGCTGCTGAACCGAAACAGGAAGCAGTTGCAGAGCCAGTCGTTTCGGAGTCCCCTGCTCCGGCAGAGACCGCTGCTCCCAAGCAGTCATCCAAGCGCGGCCGCAAACCTAAGGCAAAGGCTCAGGAGCCTGCTCCCGCCCCTACCGCAGAACCTGCCGCTCCCCAGGAGAACACTCCAAAGGAAACACCTGACAGCAAGCCCGTCGAGAAGGCTGTCGACGGCAAGGAATTCATCCATCAACTGTTCAATGACCTGAAGGATGACCCCGCAGCACACGCAGAGCGGAACAACTTCAACGGCAAGAAGCAGAAGAACAAGTTCGGTCAGCAGAACTTCCAGAACAACCAGAACAACCAGAAACCCAAGGCTCCTGAAATCGAATTCGAAGGCACTGTCGAGGCCACAGGAGTTCTCGAGATAATGCCCGATGGCTACGGTTTCCTGCGCTCTTCGGACTACAATTACCTGAATTCTCCGGACGACATCTATGTCAGCCAGGGACAGATCAAGGTGAATGCGCTCAAGTCCGGCGATACTGTGACCGGTGAGATCCGTCCCCCGAAGGAAGGTGACAAATACTTCCCCCTGGTAAGGATCAAGTATATAAACGGGCGCACTCCCGACTATATCCGCGACCGTGTTCCTTTCGACTTCCTGACTCCCCTCTTCCCTGACGAGAAATTCAACCTTCTCGGACACGGCCATCAGAATGACGTATCCTGCCGTATCGTGGATATGTTCACTCCCATCGGAAAGGGACAGCGCGGTTTGATCGTCTCCCAGCCGAAGACCGGTAAGACCATGCTCCTGAAGTCGATAGCCAATGCGATCGCCGACAACCATCCCGAGGTTTACGAAATCGTCCTTCTGATCGACGAGCGTCCCGAGGAAGTCACCGACATGAGCCGCAGCGTAAAGGCGGAGGTTGTTGCCTCCACTTTCGACGAACCGGCAGAAAGGCATGTAAAGGTCGCCAACATGGTCCTCGAAAAGGCCCGCAGGCTTGTTGAATGCGGCCACGACGTCGTGATCCTCCTCGATTCCATCACAAGGCTCGCACGTGCCTACAATACCGTCCAGCCGGCATCAGGCAAGGTACTTACCGGAGGTGTCGATGCAAACGCCCTCCAGAAGCCCAAGAGGTTCTTCGGCGCGGCACGTAACATCGAAGGAGGCGGATCCCTGACGATCCTTGCCACCGCCCTCACCGAGACCGGTTCCAAGATGGATGACGTCATATTCGAGGAATTCAAGGGCACCGGCAACATGGAACTCCAGCTCGACAGGACCCTGGCCAACAGGCGCATATTCCCTGCCGTCAACGTGGTCCTTTCAAGCACCAGGCGCGACGACCTGCTTTACAGCCGCGACGTTGCCAACAGAATCTGGATCCTCAGGAAGCTCCTTGCCGACATGAATCCTACCGAAGCGATGAATTTCATGCTCCAGCTCATGGACGAGTACAAGACCAACGAGTCCCTGCTCGACAACATGAACAAGGTTTCACCCCGTGAGGCAAAGTTTTACGATTCCTATTAGTACTGGTCCCAGGACTTGACCTGGATCTCTTCCAGGGAAGTATTGCAGAAGGAACGGATGAATGCCGTCGCAAGACGGGCGTTAGTGAAGAGCGGAACATTGAAGTCGATGGCCGCTCTTCTTATTTTATATCCGTTGGAGAGCTCCAGTTCGCTGAAATCCTTGGGGATGTTGATAACCATGTCAACTTCCTTGTTCTGGATCATTTCCACGGCCGGTTTGAACCTTCCCTTGAAGTTGGGGTTGTCACATTCACTGGGCCACAGGACCTTGGTCGCGGGTACGCTGTTCTCCACCAGATACTTGTACGTGCCACCGGTCGCGAACAACTCGTATCCCTTGTCGACGAGAAGCCGGCAAGACCCTAGCATGTCCGCTTTCTGAAGCGGGTCGCCGGTAGAGAGAAGGATCCTCTTTTCCGGAATCCTCTGGCCGACGGACAGGAGCGACTTGAGGATAGCCTCATTGAGATCGTCACCGAGACAGCCGACCTCTCCGGTAGAGCTCATGTCCACTCCGAGCATCGGATCGGCCTCCTCAAGCCTGGCGAAACTGAACTGCGAGGATTTCACCCCTACATAATCGAGGTCGAACGCACTCTTCTGGGGAGCCGCCGGATGAAGCCCCAGCATGACCTTGGTGGCCAGTTCGATGAAATCTATCTTCAGGACCTTGGACACGAAGGGGAAGCTCCTGGATGCACGCAGGTTGCATTCTATGACCTTGATCGCATTCTCCTTCGCGAGGAACTGGATGTTGAACGGACCGGATATCCTGAGGGCTCCGGCAATGGCGCGTGCGATCTTCTTGATCCTCCTGACAGTCTCGACGTAAAGCTTCTGCGGCGGGAACTGGATGGTTGCGTCACCGGAATGGACACCGGCATATTCAATATGCTCGGAGATGGCATAGGCGATGATCTCTCCCCCATCCGCTACGGCATCGAATTCTATCTCCTTGGCCCTCTGGTAGAATTTGCTCACTACGACGGGATGCTCCTGGGATACTTCGGATGCAAGGGATAGGAAGTGGCGGAGTTTCTGCTCGTCATGGCAGACGTTCATTGCGGCGCCTGACAGGACGTATGACGGACGCACCAGCACGGGGAAACCGACCGACTTGATAAATGCCTCGACATCGTCCATGGTCGTAAGTTCCTTCCATTCTGGCTGGTCCACACCAAGGGCATCCACGATGCTGGAGAACTTGTGGCGGTCCTCCGCCTTGTCGATATCGGTAGCGGATGTTCCGAGGATGGGGACTCCGTGCTCATGGAGCCTGAGAGCCAGGTTGTTGGGAATCTGTCCACCTACCGACACGACCACGCCGTGCGGAGTCTCCAGGTCGAAGATGTCCATCACCCTTTCGAAGGTCAGTTCATCGAAATACAGCCTGTCGCATTCGTCATAGTCAGTAGATACGGTTTCAGGATTGTAGTTGATCAGCACTCCCCTGTAGCCCTGGCCCTGGATGGTCTTGAGGCAGGTCACGGAACACCAGTCGAATTCGACGGACGAGCCGATCCTGTAGGCTCCCGAGCCAAGTACTATCACGGACTTGCCGTCCTGCTCGTACTCTATGTCGCTCTTGGTCCCGTTGTATGTCAGGTACAGGTAATTCGTCATTGCGGGGAATTCTGCCGCCAGAGTGTCAATCTGCTTGACAACCGGTATTATCCCATGGGATTTCCTGTATTGGCGGACCTTGTCCATGTTGGCGGCCGGGCTGCCGCTGTCCTTCCACACGGCACGCTGGACCTGGAAGTCGGAGAAGCCTTCCTTCTTCGCGAGAAGCAGGAGTTCGGCGGGCATATCCTCGATCGAGTCATATCCGTGCATTTCCTCATAGGTACGGACGATATTCTCCAACTTGCTAAGGAACCACTTGTCGATCTTTGTCAGTTCATGGATCCGGTCGACAGTATAGCCTGCACGCATAGCCTTGGAAATGACGAATATCCTGTTGTCCGTCGGTTCGCGGAGGGCGTTCTCGATGTCTGCGACCTGAAGTTCCTTGTTACCCACGAAACCATGTGCACCCTGGCCGATCATCCTCAGGCCCTTCTGGATGGCCTCTTCGAAACTGCGTCCGATCGCCATCACCTCTCCGACGGATTTCATGGAGGATCCGATCTTGCGTGATACTCCGTGGAACTTGCTCAGATCCCAGCGGGGAATCTTGCACACGATGTAGTCGAGGGCCGGCTCGAAGAATGCAGGAGTCGTCTTGGTCACCGAATTCTTCAGGTCGAACAGCCCGTAACCGAGTCCGAGTTTCGCCGCCACGAATGCCAGCGGATAACCGGTAGCCTTGGATGCAAGCGCCGATGAGCGGCTGAGGCGGGCATTGACCTCGATCACACGATAGTCCATCGCGTCAGGGTCATAGGCGAACTGAACATTGCACTCGCCCACAATCCCGATGTGGCGGACGATCTTGATCGACAGCTCACGCAGGAAATAATAGTCGTTGTTCGACAGGGTCTGGGAAGGAGCTACGACTATGCTCTCACCAGTGTGGATTCCGAGCGGATCGAAATTCTCCATGTTGCAGACCGTGATGCAGTTGTCATAGCGGTCACGGACGACCTCATATTCAATTTCCTTCCATCCTTTCAATGATTTCTCGACGAGGACCTGGGGAGAGAAGGAAAACGCCTTCTCGCAGATTTCCTCGAGCTGTTCCTCATTGTCGCAGAATCCGGAACCGAGACCTCCAAGTGCATATGCTGCACGTATGATCAGCGGATAGCCTAATTCCGCCGCCGCCTTTTTGGCTTCCCGTATGTTGGCCGCCGGCTGGGACTTGATAGTCTTCACGCCGATTTCGTCCAATTTCTTGATGAATAGGTCGCGGTCCTCGGTGTCCATGATAGCCTGGACCGGGGTTCCCAGGACGTTCACACCGTATTTCTCCAGCACACCGGCCTCGTACAGTTCGACTCCGCAATTCAGGGCTGTCTGTCCGCCAAATGAAAGCAGGATACCCTGGGGCCTTTCTTTCTCAATGACCTTCTCCACGAAGAACAGGGTCACCGGCAGGAAATAAATCTTGTCGGCCACTCCTTCGGATGTCTGGACAGTAGCGATATTCGGATTTATGAGTATGGTTTCGATTCCTTCCTCACGCAAAGCCTTCAGGGCCTGGGAACCGGAATAGTCGAATTCTCCTGCCTGACCGATCTTGAGGGCTCCGGAGCCGAGAATCAGGACTTTCTTTATATCTGTATTCTTCATAACTTTCCTATGAATTCGTCGAAAAGGAAATTGGTGTCGGTCGGACCGCTGGAAGCCTCGGGATGGAACTGGACCGAGCAGAAAGGCTTGGTCTTATGCCTTATACCTTCATTGGTGCCGTCATTCATGTTGACGAACCAAGGTTCCCAATCCGTGCCCAGAGTCTTGTCGTCCACGGCGAAACCGTGATTCTGGGACGTGATGAAGCAGCGGTTTGTACCGACCATCCTGACCGGCTGGTTATGGCTGCGGTGGCCGTATTTCAGCTTGTACGTGTTGGCGCCTCCGGCCCTTGCGAGAAGCTGGTTGCCCATACATATTCCGAATAACGGCCTGTCGCCTTCCATAGCCTTCCGGAGATTCGCCACCGTGATGTTGCAGAACTGGGGATTTCCGGGGCCGTTGGAGATGAACAATCCGTCATATTCAAGGGTATTGAAATCGTAGTCCCAAGGCACGCGGATAACTCTCACTCCCCTGTCCATGAAGCACCTGAGGATGTTGTGCTTCACACCGCAGTCAACCATAACCACAGTCTTCGGTCCGTCGCTGTAAATTATGGGTTCCTTGCAACTGACCAGCGCAATCTGGTTGGCGAGATTGGGATCATCTACAGGGAAATCCTTCCTGACTCCGTCGGGCACGATCATGCCAAGCATCGATCCCCTTTCCCGGAGGATCTGTGTGACAGCGCGGGTGTCAATTCCGAATATTCCGGGAATCTTCTGCTCCTTCAGCCACTCGTCAAGGCTTTTCACGGCGTCCCAGTGGCTGTAGTCGAAGGAATAGTCACTGATGACAACCCCTCTTACCCAGATCCTTTCGGACTCGAAATTGCGGGATATGCCATTACCGTCGGGCCCCTCCTGAGGGACACCGTAGTTGCCGATCAGAGGATAAGTCACAGTCAGGATCTGTCCGGAATATGACGGGTCGGTCAGGCTCTCGGGATAGCCTACCATAGCCGTCGAGAAGACAACTTCCCCATCGGTCGGGCCATCATATCCGAAAGAGAAACCACGGAACTCCATTCCGTTCTCCAGTTTCAGTGTAGCTCCTTTTCTTTCTTTCATGTCACGTAGTCAGTCGATAAAAAAACGACCATCTCAAAAGGCGATTGAAATGGTCGGACTAATAAAACGGGAAACATCCCCTTGCGCACCTTTCGGTACACATACGCCGAGCGGTATGATGATCGCATAAGCCATGGGACGTTCGTTTATCTTGGCAAATTTACACAAATTTGGCGAATAATCCCTTTCCATTAAAAATATTCTTACATACCTGTGATTAACTGTCCTTTTGCAAATGTACAGGGTAAATTGTAATTTCGCATCAGAATTATTTGAACCATGGGCTATTCCTCATTCGATGACACTATCGCCGCCCCTGCGACCATCCCGGGAACAGGCGCCATAACCGTTATAAGGATAAGCGGACCAGAAGCCTTGGCGGTTGCCGGAAAGGTAGTGAAGTGTAAATCCAAGTCACTTGAGTCAAGCGATGCTAATTCAGTCAGATACGGAATAGTTTACGGTGAAGACGGTTCAATTGTGGACGAGGTACTTGCCGGTGTGTTCAAGGCCCCTCATTCATACACCGGTGAGGATTCGGTGGAGATCTCATGCCACGCTTCGTCATTCGTTGCTTCAGAGATCCTCCGCCTGCTCTGCGATGCCGGAGCCAGGATGGCTGAACCAGGCGAGTTCACACGCAGGGCATTCGTTAATGGGAAGATGGACCTTGCTCAGGCAGAAGCTGTTGCAGATGTTATTTCATCTTCAAGTTCAGCATCGCTGAAGGTGGCGATGAACCAGCTCAGAGGTGGTTTCTCCTCTGAACTGAAGGAAATCCGCAAGCGTCTCCTTGAGATCACCTCATTGCTCGAACTGGAACTTGACTTCTCTGAAGAGGATGTCGAGTTTGCCGACAGGGGTAAGTTGTCAGCACTTCTCGATGAGGTATTGAACCATATCACATCACTGGCCTCTTCGTTCCGCCAGGGAAACGCGATCCGCAACGGAGTACCTGTTGCGATAGTCGGAGCAGTGAACGCCGGAAAGAGCACCCTCCTGAATTCCTTGCTCGGTGATGACAGGGCTATCGTGTCCGACATCCCCGGCACCACCCGGGACACTGTCGAAGAAACGATGACGGTTGACGGGATATTGTTCAGATTCATCGACACGGCCGGACTCCGGGAGTCGGAAGATGAGATTGAAAAAATCGGGATTTCACGCTCGTTGAAGAAACTGTCAGAGGCTCAGATCGTCCTCGCTGTCCTTGATTCCACCGACTCGGCCGAGGTAAACGATACTATAATAAATGATATCGTCTCAAAGATCAATCCAGTAGAGCAAAAACTGATTGTTCTGTTTAATAAAGTTGATATTATAGCCCCTAACATAAATGTTACCCTGCTAAACAAAGATGTTTCTAACTCTAATTCAAAAGTAGTTAGATTATATATTTCAGCTAAAGACGGATTTGGGCTGGATTTGTTGAAAAACGAGCTAGCATCCTCTCAAAAAGACCAAACTTTGGATTCTGACCAAACAATTGTGACCAATTTCAGACACTACGAGGCGCTTAGTAAAGCAGCTTCAGCGCTTGAAAAGGTCCGATCCTCGATCGCCCTCGGCCTTACTCCAGACCTGCTGGCCGAAGACCTTAGAGAAGCTCTCGCCAACCTTGGAGCAATCACTGGAGAAGTCACACCCGACGAGGTGCTAGGTCAGATCTTCGGTAGGTTCTGCATCGGCAAGTGAAGTGCTTGATAATCAATTAGTTACGAACTAACTGAAACTCGAAATTGCTCGCTCAAACTAGCTGAAACTTAACTCGTTTTAGAGAAGTTTTGGCTAGTTTGCTTATAACACGTTTAGTTTCAATTTAAGATACTGAGGCGCAGTTTTGTCACAATTCTTGTCACATTGTGACAGACTGTGACAGGATTTTGTTGCACTTTCCCCAATTTGTTACTAAAACCGCTGTTTTATGACATTTTTTTGGAAAGTTAACATCGCTAATGCATAGTTTTAAAATTCAAAAATATGGAACTTATCTAATTATCAATTCGTTTTATTAATTCACTGATAATAAACAAGTTCACTAAACTAAACAAGTACTTAAATTTTATATCTAATTTTTTTGTTCTTTTACCAGAACATGTTATATTTGCAGTGGATTTGTCACGTGTCGCAATTGGAAAGTACACATTTCCCAATGAACACCATATAGTAATAACTTTAATGATAAGGCCATGAGTAACAGCAATGTAGCA
>JAEEGF010346156.1_pt1 | contig 29571 bp, 22 predicted proteins | sample 9134171 | NCBI WGS metagenome assembly JAEEGF01 (sample SAMN16246542, study PRJNA631951) | gut metagenome | biome: gut microbiome; feature: rumen; material: AP-attached | host: Bos | place: Iran: Karaj | collected 2018-10 | reverse complement strand
CAAATCGAGGAGGTGTCGGCAAAGAAGAAATACCACAACTTCGCCGAACTGCTTGAGACCAACGATATCTGGGAAGTGAAGTAAATTTATGATTTAAGGATTTACGGATTTAAGGATTTACGATTTAAAGATTTACGATTTAAGGATTTACGGATTTACGATTTAAGGATTTACGATTTAAGGATTTAAGGATTTAAGGATTTAAAGATTTACGATTTACGGATTTACGATTTACTATTAATATTGATATTTTATCATTTAAATATTTAATTTAAAGGTAAAAAGAATAAATAATCTTTATGAAGATTGAAAAGTGTGTGTTGCTAATCATTTGTGAACACACACTTTTTGTTTTATTCAAAAAAAATCCGTACTTTTGCATGAGAAACAATATCATAAATCATACATCTTTAAATCTTTTAATCGTACATTATTAAATCTTTTAATCGTACATTATTAAATCTTTTAATCGTACATTATTAAATCTTTTAATCGTACATCTTTAAATCTTTTAATCGTACATCTTTAAATCATAAAATCAAAATGGGCCTGATATATACAAAGAAAAAAGACGAGGAGACGCAGAACACGGCTGACCCGTGGAACGTCTATGGTGTGGGGTTCGGCAGAGAAAGCAAGGCAGATTCAAAGAAAGTGGCATGGGAGGTGAGAAGCACCACCGAGGATTTGCCTGCCGGACAGAAAGAACCCGATGATGCCACTTTAGTCATTACCGTCAATGACCAGAATGTTGATAATTCTGAAAACACATGAAATTCCGCATATTTCTCATGAATTTTTATTTTACAGGAATTACAGGAATTTATTGAATTATTTTAAAGCACGAATTACACTAATATTTATTTACAGGAATTAATAGAATTATTTTAAAGCACGAATTACAGGAATTTATTGAATTATTCATTAAACGAATTATCTATTCCTGTTTCTCAGTTTTCCAAAGATACTACACTTTTCACTATTCACTTTTCACTTTTAACTTTTAACTTGATGTCAATCGATGAGCACTATATGCGTCGTTGCCTTCAGCTGGCGCGCAACGGCTTTCAGCATGCCCGTCCCAATCCGATGGTAGGGGCAGTGGTGGTGTGTGGCGAAAGGATTATTGGTGAGGGTTATCATGTGCGCTGTGGCGAGGGACATGCTGAGGTCAATGCGTTGGCATCGGTACGTCCATCCGATGAGCATCTGCTGCCTGAGAGCACGATATACGTGAGCCTAGAGCCTTGTGCCCATTATGGCAAGACACCGCCTTGCGCTCGTCTGATTGTGGAGAAGCGGCTGCGCCGCTGCGTGGTTGGCTGTATCGACCCGTTCAGCAAGGTTCAGGGCCGCGGCATCGCCATCCTTCGTGAGGCAGGCATTGATGTGACGGTTGGTGTGCTTGAGCAGGAATGTCTTGACCTCAACAAGCATTTTATGACTTATCACCGTTTCCACCGTCCATTCATCACACTGAAATGGGCGGAGACCAGCGACGGATTCATCGGTTATGCCGACCAGTGTCCGGGGCATAGGCTGACGATATCCAACAGCCTGACCCGCATGGTGTGTCATCAGCGCAGGACTGAGCATGATGCTATCCTCGTTGGCAGGCATACGGTGATGACCGATCATCCGCGTCTGGATGTGCGTCACTGGCATGGAGACGCCCCGCTGAGGGTGGTGCTTGCCCACAACGAAGTTGACAGCTATCCCGCTTTATATTTCTCAAGCGTGGAGGAGGCTGTCCGAGGATTGTATGATCGTGGCGTCCAGTCGTTGCTCGTGGAGGGTGGCAGGCAGACTTTGCAGTCGTTTATCGACCGTGGTCTGTGGGATGAGGCATTTGTGGAGACCGGTCCTTCCGTGGCCGGGGAGGGTGTGTGCAGTCCTGTGCTGAACGAGCATGAGTTGGTTGGCACCACCTTCTACGGCTCAAACCGTATGGCATGGATAAAACACCGATAATGTACTTTTTGTAAGGTAAAAAACCTTTATTTGCTTAAAAAAGACGAAAAAATCCTATAAAATTGTTTAAAAGTCACATTAATAGTTGAGAATCGGGAAAATTGTTTGTAATTTTGCAAATTGAAACATCATGGACTTATTAAAATGAACAGATTTTTCTCATTATATCTGCCTCTGACGGCTTTTGCATTATTTTTGTTTTCATGTATTAAATCCGAGGACGATGAGGTGACCGTCACATCCACCTGTGTGATTACCGGATTCAGCGTAGGAGACATCAAATCGAATTATACCACCAAGACAGTTTCCGGCAGGGATACCACTTTTTCCCGTACTGTCTCAGGGAAATCTATCTTTTTTAATATCGACCAGGTGAACAATAAAATCACCACCGTGGATTCGCTCGCCAACTGGGTGAATATCTCTCGTGTGGTGCCCACTGTCATAGGTATAGGAACGGTTGCCTACCGTGAGAAAGGCTCCGGCAATGACTTCTATTACCTTCGTAGCGGGAGCGACTCAATCAATTTCACTAACGGTGTTGAGCTTCGTGTGAGTTCCAGCGACGGCAAATATACGCGTCTCTATGATGTGACCATCAAAAAAAGCCAGTATGAGATTGAGCGTATCAGCTGGCATCCAATGGGCGGAAATCTGGAGTTGACAGGTGCTCACCGAACATTATCCGCCGCCGGCAAGCTCTATGTGTTTGCAGAGAACGACGGTAATCCCACAGTCACAGTGGGTATTGCCAGCGGAAATAACATCTCATGGACCACTCCCGATCCGTTGTCGATGCCGGTCAACATACAGTCTGTCACCTGCTTCGACGGACGTTTCTTCGGTCTGGGCAACGACGGAACTGTATGTAGCTCATCTGATGGTGTATCGTGGGCTTCAGCTGGAGGCACCAAGCTGGAACGGCTCCTGATGGCCGACAATTTCCGTCTTTACGGCTTCGATGGAACCACACTTCTCTCTACTTCTGACGGTGATACCTGGGAGACAGAGCAAGCCGTGGATATGGAATCTCTGCCTCAGATGCCAGTGTCGGGTGTAAGCTATGCGATGAACACAAACGAACGACTTGAGAATGTGGTGATGACTGGTGTGAACCCTATGCTGAGCACCACCCCCGTGTGGTTCAAAGTGAGCTCACAGAGCGCAGACTCTGATCAGGACTGGCATTATATCAATATCTCAGACGACAACCCATTTGGTTTACCTCCTTTCTCCAGCGTGCAGATGGTCCGCTATGGCGATGTCCTGCTTGCTGCCGGTGCAGGAGGCGGTGAGACTGCCTACAGCAACTTGTATGTGTCCGCCGATAACGGCATCACCTGGCACTTGCAGCCCGACAGCTACTTTATGGTTGAGTCGGTGATGGGTTCTGCCCTGCCTCTGACGATGACTGTATGCAGCAATGCTGTTTATGTCGTGCAAAGTGGCGGTAAGGTTTGGAAAGGTGTAAAATAAAATAAACGCATTTGATGGACAACCGCTTGCAATGCTTCTGTGTACTCACAACCTTAAAACGGTTGGCTGCCCCGCTGCGACGTGTGGTAGTGGCACTGATGGTGATCTTCGCCATGCCCGCTGCTGCTCAGGAGTTGGAGTATGCGATGGAGGTGGGCGGTATGGCGGGAGGAAGCTTTTATTTAGGTGACGCCAACTATTCAGGTTTCTACAAGAACCTGTGTCCGTCAGGCGGTCTGTTCGCCCGCTGGAACATCAACCCGCGTATGTCGGTGAAGTTCAACGCGCTCTATGCCGGAGTCAAGGGCGACATCAGGAATAACGAGACAAAATATCCGTCGCTGGAGTCGTTGGAGTTGGAGAAACCCAAATTCAACAACTCTGCCGTGGATGTGAGTGCCACCTACGAGCTCCATTTCTGGGGATTCGGGACTGGTACAGCCACATATAAGGGAAATAAACGCTGGTGTCCGTATATCCAGATGGGCTTGGGTGCCACCTACTGCAATAAGGTGTTCACCATGAACATCCCGATGGGTTTCGGCGTGAAATACAAAGTGAAGGACCGTCTGAACGTGGGTGTTGACTGGGCGATGCATTTCTCATTGAGCGACCAGCTCGACGGGGTGGAAGACCCCTACCGCATCAAGAGCGGTTTCCTTAAAAACAAGGACTCCTACTGCATCACCAGCATCTACGTGTCGTATGATTTCTGCCCGAAGCTGAGGAAATGTCCGAGTCTGGAATATTGATTTTATTAATAATTAATAATTATAAGTGAATAGTGAATAGTGAATAGTTTATTTACTAAAACTAAGAACTAAAAACATGGTTTAAAGTAAATTACTAAAAACTATAAACTAAAAACTATAAACTAAAAACTAACAATGTACTTAGAACAGTTGGACCAATCACGTCTGCCCCGTCATGTGGCGATTATCATGGACGGCAACGGACGTTGGGCGCAGCAGCGGGGGCTGCCGCGCACTGAGGGGCATGTGGCTGGTGCCGACAATGTGCATGACATCATAACCGCCTCAGCCGAGCTGCATCTGGGTTTTGTGACACTCTACACATTCTCCACAGAGAACTGGAACCGTCCGAAGGACGAGGTGGATGCGCTGATGCACCTGCTGATGAAGCATCTCGACGGCGACATCTTCATGAAGAATGGCGTGCGGTTCCGGATAATCGGCGACCGTAAGCGTCTGCCTCTGTTCGTGAGGGAAGGAGTTGAGGCACTCGAGGACCTGACAAAGGATAACAAAGGCACCTGTCTGATTCTTGCCCTCAGCTACTCGTCGAAATGGGAGCTGACAGACACTGTGCGTCAGCTTGCCTCGAAAGTGAAAGATGGTGATCTGAATCCTGAGGACATCAATGAGGAACTTATCTCCGAGAACCTGCAGACCAGCTTCATGCCCGACCCTGAGCTGCTCATACGTACCGGCGGCGAGCAGCGCATCAGCAACTATCTGCTTTGGCAGTGTGCTTACAGTGAGTTTTATTTCACAGATGTCTATTGGCCTGACTTCAACCGCGAGGAACTATATAAAGCTCTCTGCGCCTATCAGCACCGGCAGCGCCGTTTCGGCAAAACCGGCGAGCAGGTGGAGCATGACACATAGTTTTTTAAATGTCTCCGAAATAATCCTCCCGGAAACCCCTGAAACTCCGGACATTCCTGACTCTCTGGAGAATCCGGAAATTACTCTATACTTAAAAGATTACACTCTAAACTTTACACTCTATATATGAAACGATTGATATTGTTAGCGATGGTGCTGTTTTCTCTGCTTCTGGGCGTTGACGCTCAAGTGCTGGAGGATAAGCCGACCGTCGTTTATGGTCAGACCCGCCGTATGCCTATCGGAGGCATCAGTGTTGAAGGTGTTCAGAATTATGAGGACTACCTGCTGATAGGTATATCCGGCTTGTCGGTGGGCGACGTGATTGAGTTCCCGGGTGAGGACATCAGCCAGGCCATCAAGCGCTATTGGAAGCACGGGCTGTTCTCCACCGTGAAAATTGAGGCAGACAAGATCCAGAACGACAGTATCTATCTGAAAATCGTGCTTTCACTTCGTCCACGTGTGAGCCAGGTGAACATCAATGGAGTGAAGAAGAGCGAGAAGGAGGATTTGGAGAGCAAGATGGGTATTATCAAGGGCAATCAGATTACTCCTAACATTATAGACCGCGCCAAAATCGTGGCCAAGAAATATTTCGACGACAAGGGCTTCAAGAACGCCCAAATCGATATTCTCCAGCACGACGATATCAATAACGACAACCAGATGATTGTGGATGTGAATATCGACAAGCAGGAGAAAGTGAAGGTGCGCCATATCTACATAACCGGTAACGACCATATCAAGCGCAAGAAATTCATGGGTGGATTCTTCGGAGGCGGTCTGCTGAAGAAGACCAACGAGAAAGGATTCAAGAGCTTCTTCAAGCCCAAGAAATTCATCGACGAAAAATATGCTGAGGACAAAGAACGCGTGATTGAGAAATACAACGAGCTGGGTTTCCGCGATGCTGAGATTGTGGCTGACAGCGTGGTCGATGTGGGCGACAACCTCGTGGATGTGTATATTGACATCAGTGAGGGTCAGCGCTACTACCTGCGCGATGTGAAATGGGCAGGAAACACCCTTTATTCCACCGCCGCGCTCAACGATATACTGCAGATGAAGCCGGGCGATGTCTATAACCAGAAGCATATCAACGAGCGTCTTACAAAAGACGAGGATGCCGTGGCAAACTTCTACTACAACAAAGGCTATGTGTTCAACCATGTCACGCCTGTGGAGGTGGATGTTGATGGCGACTCTGTCGATTTGGAAATCAGAATCGTGGAGGGCAAGCAGGCAGCCATCAACAAAATCAAGATTTACGGTAACGACCGCGTGTATGAGGAGGTGATACGCCGTGAGCTGAAAATTAAGCCTGGCGACATGTTCAACATGGAGGCATACAAGATGTCGTATCAGGAAATCGGTCAGATGGGTCATTTCGACCCAGAGCAGATAGACTTCACTCCTCAGGCCGACGAGACGAGCGGAACCGTGGACATGAACCTCGGACTGGTGTCGAAGGCAAACGACCAGGTGGAATTCTCCCTGGGATGGGGTATCACTGGTGTCATTGGTAAGATCGGTTTGAAATTCACCAACTTCTCAATGCGTAACCTCTTTGGCAAGAACCGCAATCGCCGAGGCATCCTGCCGCAAGGTGATGCCCAGCAGCTTGAACTCAGTGCCTCGACCAACGGACGATATTATCAATCGTACAACCTCTCGTTCTACGATCCCTGGTTCGGCGGCAAACGCCCGAACTCTCTCTCTGTCTCCGCATTCTATTCCAAACAGACCGACGTAAGCTCATCGTACTATAACAGTTCGTACTACAACAGCTATTATTCCATGCTCTACGGCTACGGAAACTATAACAACTCTTACTATAACAACTACAGTTCCTACTACGACCCGGATAAGTATATCCAGCTTGTCGGAGCATCGATAGGATGGGGTAAGCGTCTGACCTGGCCTGACAATAACTTCAGCCTCTCTGCCACGCTCTCCTATACCCGCTATATGCTCAAAGACTGGGAATATTTCCTCATCACCGACGGTAACTGTAATAATATCAACCTGACGCTGCGTCTGGCCCGATCGTCAATCTCCAACAACATCTTCCCGCGTACCGGTTCACAGATATCGCTCTCTGTCACAGCCACTCCTCCTTATTCGCTGTGGGACAACAAAGACTACAAGTACCTGAGCAGTCATACCAGTGCCGCTGATGCCGACAGGATGAAGAATCTTCAGGAGATGTACCGCTGGATTGAATACCACAAGTGGAAGTTCCAGTCGAGGTTCTACACACCGCTCTCAAGCGCCCAGAAATGCTTTGTGCTCATGACACGTTTCGATGCCGGATTCCTAGGGTCGTTTAACAAATATAAAAAATCCCCGTTTGAGACATTCTATATGGGTGGTGACGGTATGTCGGGTTATTCCTATAACTATTATTCCGAGACAATCGGTCTGAGAGGTTACGACAATGGATGTCTCACTCCATACGGATATGAGGGCTATGCTTACTCGCGTCTCGGTGCTGAGCTTCGCTATCCTGTTCTACTGCAGGGAAGCACCAACATCTATGCACTTGCTTTCCTCGAAGGCGGTAACGCATGGACTGACATTAAGAAGTTCAACCCGTTCGACATGAAACGTTCTGCTGGTGTGGGTGTGAGAATATTCCTCCCTATGGTCGGTATGATGGGTATCGACTGGGCTTACGGATTCGACAAGGTGTTCGGCTCAAAGAAATATGCCGGAAGCCAGTTCCACTTCGTGCTCGGACAGGAATTCTAATTTTAATAGGGAGTTAATTCTTCGAATGGGAGTTAAAATTTCATTTGGAAGTTAAATTTCTTCGAAAATGGGAGTTATATTCCTGCGGAATAGGAATTAACCGAAATAAAATTATAAAAAATAAACTTTTTAATAAAAAAGATATCAAATAAAAGACCTATTTTTAATCATACTATTTAACTGGAAAAATCAAACTAAAAACGGAATGACAATGAAACGAATTATTTTAACAGCCATTGTTGCCTTAGCAACATTTGCAGGCGCTTCTGCCCAGAAGTTCGCCATGGTGGATATGGACTATATCCTTAAAAACGTGCCAGCCTACGAACGTGCCAACGAGCAGTTGAACCAGGTTTCGAAGAAATGGGAAGGTGAGATAGACGCCATCCTCAAAGAAGTGGAGTCGGCATATAAGAAATATCAGTCGGAGGCAGTATTCCTCTCAGATGCCCAGAAAACGAAAACCGAGGAGGAAATCATGAAGAAGGAGAAACAGGCAAGCGACCTCAAACGCAAGTATTTCGGCAGCGAGGGTGAGCTCTTTAAAAAACGTCAGAGCCTCATGGCACCTATCCAAGACGAGATTTATACCGCTGTCAAGGATATCTGCGAGCAGCACGGCTATCAGCTTGTGCTTGACCGCGCATCAGGCGGCAGTATCATCTACGCATCCCCTAAAATCGACATCAGCGACGAGGTACTTCAGCGTCTGGGATACGCACATTAAATTTCTATCCACATAGAAACCTCTACAGTATCTAGTCACCCTAGCGCCCCTAGTATCCCTAGAACAAACTTAGAAAAAACATATTTCAAAATCATTTAACGTAAAGAAAAAAGATGAAAAAATTACTTGTTGCGCTCCTGATGGTATTGCCATTGAGCGTAAGTGCACAGAAATTCGGACATTTCAACAGTGGCGAAATCATTCAGGCTATGCCAGAGTACATAACTGCTCAAAAAGAATTTGAGACGAAAGCAAAGTCATGTGAGGAGGAGTTGGGCCGTATGCAGGAAGAATTAAAGACCAAGGCTGATGATTATGAGAAAAATGCAGCATCTCTTCCTGATGATATCAAAAAACGCCGTGAACAGGATTTGAACGAGCTCTCCCAGAGAATTCAGAAGTATTACACTGACAGCCAGCAGGAGTTGAATCAGCTACAAGCCCAGAAACTGCAGGGAATTCAGGAAAAACTGCTGAAGGCTGTTGAAGAAGTTGGTCAGAGTGGTCAGTTTGTTTATATCATGGATACTACCGCTGGTGTTCCTTATATCTCAAAAACACTCTCTACAGATGTGACTTCTCAGGTGAAAGCTAAGCTTGGCATTAAATAAAAAGACAGATTATATGAACAAGCGGGTGTGTCAGTCAAGACACACCCGCTTTCGTTTACTTAGGGGGAACTGGTTTGGTGGATGTATTACATTTTTATTTTATACGCACCACAGCGCGTCTCTACAGGTTTTATGGTTATTTCATGCGTGATTGGGTGTTTTGAGAGCGTTTTTCCTCTATTTTTTGGGGCGTATCTGAAGTAAGTCCCTACAAGCGGAAAAGGTGGTCATTTTGGTAAAAATATGCTTGAAAACATGTGTGTGCGAACACAATATTTGATATAAATCAAGAAAACACCATTTTTTTGTAATTTTTCTCAAAAAAAGGCTTGCTATTGTGAAAACAAGCAGTAACTTTGCATCGTCAAAAAGATAAACAATCAGGAAACAAAGAAATACGCAAGTATTTTCAACCACTTTAAAGGTAAAAAGATTTTTAGGAAACCAGGCACCCTCAAAATAGAAAAGGAGGTAAATAAGGATAACGCAGAGTGCCATAAAAAGAAAGGAGTAAATGATGATTGCTTTCACTGTGATTGTCTCCACTGCTATCGTTTTGGCGATACAGCAAAAGTAATGCGCAAATGCATGTGCGGAATGATTTCCGCAGTTAAGAGTTAAGAAAAGGAGACGTATTAAAAAGATTGTTTAATTTAAAAGAAAGGAATGATTATGAATGGATTAGATTTATGCATTGCGGGTTTTGCCGCATTAATGGTCATCATCAGCACAGTTTCTTATTTGAAATAACCTGCTGAGAGATTGACAAAGAAATAAAAAATAAGTTATTAATGGTAAAAAGATTTTAAATCATGATGTTAGATATATGTATTGCAGGATTTGCTGCTCTGATGATTGTAATCAGTACAGTTTCTTACCTGAAATAAGAAGCATAAAAATAAGTAGTGTTTTCATTTATTAGTTAGTTAGTAAAAGACATCTTTATTGTTGGATAAAGATTTTTAATTAGGTGTTATTTAGTTAGTTAGAAGAAGGGTACCATCCGTGAGGACAGTACCCTTCATTTTTTTTACCCGAATGAATAGCACAAATTACCCGAATGAATAACACTAATCTTATCATTCACTAAAGTAAATACACTATTCACTTACATGCTAATGTTTTTTCTGAGCCATCCGCCGCTCCCATTCTTCCTTGGTCCGTTTCCAGCGGTTGTGTGTCCAAAGGTAGTATTGCGGCTCACGTCGGATGCTTTCCTCCAGCATCTCAAAGAAACGGTGGCTTATGGCGTTCTCCGGCATATCCTTCGCGTTTTCTGTGATGAGCACCACGTTTGTCTCGTAGTAGCCACGTCGCACACGCCGCATGTCGAGATAATATACGGCATTGTTCATCTTACGCATGATGCGCTCACCACCCGTGAAAACTGGGGTTTCGGGATGGTTGAGGAAAGGCAGCCACAGGTGGATATTATCCCATTTCGGTGCCTGGTCGCTGATATAGCCAAACATGTTTCGCTGATTTTCCTTCTTGTAGTTAACGATATATCGCAGGATATGCTTTTTCTTTACAGGTGTGCCTTTGTGAGACGAACGTATTTTGAAGAACAGCTTATCTACCGCTGCATTGCGTAGCCTATGGTATATAAGCCCCACGATGGCTGTGTCCTCATAGCGGCTGTATCCCAGATTGATTGCTGAGTGCCATTCCCAGTTGCAGTAATGACCAAGAATCGTTGCGCAATCCTGACCCTGGTCGTATCGCTCCTCTAACTGTTCCAGCCCATGGTAGATGTTGCGTTTCTTCAGTTTCTCATGGCTGATGGTAAGCAGTTTAAATGTCTCGAAAATATAGTCACAAAACCACTGGTAGAATTTCCGCTCTATCTGTTTGATTTCCTTCAGGTCTTTCTCAGGGAACGACGATGTGAGGTTGCTGCGCACGACTTTCCTCCTATATCTAATTACATAATAGACGATGGGATAGAGGCAGTTGGAAATGCCGTAAAGCATCCAGAACGGTAACAGCGATATCAGATAAACGGTTCCATATACAAGATAATAATGCAACTTTTTCATTATTAGTCTTTAGTTTTTAGTCTTTAGTTTTTAGTCTTTAGTTTTTTTTTCTCTTTTTCTTTTTCTCTACCACCTCATAGAAAGGTGTTTTCGGGGCGGTTGTTCCCGGGGCGGCCTCTATTTTCTTCACAAACTCGAAGTCGAGCTGTTTCTGCATGAGGTTCGCACGTACCACGCGAATCTGGATTTTATCACCCAGACAGAACTTATGATGTGTGCGGCGGCCTACGAGTGCGTAGTTCCTGTCATCGAAGTCGAACGCCTCCTCGCCGAGATACCGGACGGGGATAAGTCCCTCACACCGATTCTCGATAATCTCGGCATATAGTCCGAACTCGGTCACACCGCTGATTTTAGCCTCAAACTCCTCACCGATTTTGTCGGCGAGGAACTCCACCTGCTTGTATTTGATGCTCGCGCGCTCCGCACTGGCAGCCAGCTGCTCCATGTCGGAGGCGTGGTCGCAAAGTCCCTCGTATTTCTTCTGGCTCGCACTTGCGCTGCCGTTCTCGTAGCGGGTGAGCAGGCGGTGAACCATCAGGTCGGGATAGCGGCGGATAGGTGATGTGAAGTGTGTGTAGTAGTCGAATGCCAGCCCGTAATGTCCGATATTCACGGTGCTGTAGCGGGCTTTCATCATAGCCCTCAGCGACATCATCTCCACCAGCTCTTCCATCGGCTTGCCTTTCGACTCATGCAGCATCGCTGTCAGGCTCTTCGCCACTTCCTGCCGGCTTCCTTGTGTGCGTAGCTGCAGACCGAAGCGTGCAATGAACTTGCCGAGGCTCTCCAGCTTGTTCGGGTCTGGCACGTCGTGTACACGGTAGGGCAGGGTCTTGGCTTTCTCTCCCTTTTTCAGGTTCTTGCCCACGCTCTCTGCCACCGTGCGGTTGGCGAGCAGCATGAACTCTTCCACGAGCTTGTTGGCGTCCTTCGCCCGTTTGAAATAGACGCTCAGCGGTTTCCCCTTATCGTCAATCTCGAAGCGCACCTCCTCACGGTCGAAATCCACCGCGCCGTTTCTGAAGCGCTGCTTACGCAGGATTTTTGCCATGTGGTTGAGTGTGACAAGTTCCTCACGGTAGGTCTCTGCCGGGCATGCACCTTCAGCGAGTGGCTGCTCGGGGGTGGGGTATTGCAGGTCTTCCTCCGATGCATCGCCGATGGTCTCAAACAGGTGCTGCACCTCCTCATACGTGAACCGGCGGTTACTCCTCGTCACGGTATGGGCGATCTTGGAGCTGAGCACCTCCGCGTCGTCGTTCATGGTGAAGATGACTGAGAAGGTGAGTTTGTCCTCATCAGGACGCAATGAGCAGATGAAGTTGCAGAGACGTTCAGGCAGCATGGGGATGGTTCGGTCAACAAGATAGACGGATGTGCCGCGCTGCTGTGCTTCCTTGTCGATGACCGATCCCTCAAGCACATAGTGCGACACGTCTGCTATATGCACGCCCACTTCCCACAGACCCTCTTTCAGCTTGCGTATGGAGAGTGCGTCGTCGAAGTCCTTGGCATCGCGGGGGTCGATGGTGAAGGTGGTCACGTCGCGCATGTCGATACGTTTTGCCACCTCGTCGTCGGTGATGCCTGGGTCGATGGTGTCGGCTGCGCGCTCCACTTTCTCCGGATATTTATAGGGCAGTCCGAACTCAGCGAGTATGGCATGCATCTCTGTGTCGTTCTCTCCGCTTGCTCCCAGCACATCAACCACAGCCCCTACAGGATTGTGGGCATGGTCGGGCCAGTCGGTGATTTTCACGAGTGCTTTCTCGCCGTTCTTGCCCCCTTTCAGCTTGTCGAGCGGGATGAGGATGTCGTGGGGCAGCTGTCCGTTGGTGGAAACGAGGAAGGCTGCGTGTTTGCTTATCTGCAGCACACCGATATATGGTTTGTCGTTGCGTTTCACGATTTCCACCACCTGCCCCTGGAGCTTCTGGCTGTTTTTCTTTTTCGCAAACAGGCTGACTTTCACCTTGTCGCCTGGGAGGGCATGTAGCGTGTCCTCATCATAGACGCTCACACCGATGCCGTCGGGCAAATCCACGAAATTCTTGCCGCCGGCAGTCCTTGTGAACACGCCCTCACATATCTGTGAGTGACCGTTGTACGACACGTCTCCCTCTTCATTGTGAGTGACCTCGCCAGCTTCAATCATCTCGTTCAGGATATCAACAGCCAGCATCTTCAGAGGTCCGTTGGTGAGTTTTAATGCCCTGAACAGCTGTTTATAGTGGATATACTCGCCCGGCTGCTGGCTGAGATACTGGGTGATAAGCACCCGCAACTCCTTCTTGCCGAGGGTTTTCTTGCTTTTCTTATTGCTTTTCGCTGTTTTCTTTGCTTTGGACATAATATGGGTATTGATAGGTTTTTTAAAAAAAGATTTTTTCTGGAAATTCCGGGCTTTGATTCGCTATTTTCCAGCCATGTAATTGATGATGGCGACTACGTCGGAGATATTCACATTATTGTCACCGTTCACGTCGGCGGTGTTCTTGTAAGTGGTGCTGCCTGCCATCGTGTTGATGACTGCCACTACATCGGAGATATCCACCTCGCCATCGATATTCACGTCGTAAGGGTTGTTGTACACGATGGAGACTGTTTGATTTTTCACAGGTTCACCATTGAGGCTTACGGAAGAAACTTTTGTTTGGTAATCGTAAGTATATTCAGCTCCCTCCGGCTCTACGATTTTATGATTGTTCAGATAAAGCCTGTTGATTCCGCTGAAGCATATATCCGTCCCATTTGCCTTCACCACTGACGTTCCTTTCAGCTCCATCGTAATATTGCTGTTATTGCCGGTGATGCCTTTGCCTGACGAGAAAGCATATAAGGCGGCATCTTCAATATACACTCTCGCCTGGTTGTCGATAAATACCGCTGACTCAGTTCCGCCCAGGGCATAAAGAATACCGTCGTTGTTCTTTAACAGGTTCCTGTCGCCTTTGATTTTTGTGCGGTGACTGATTTTCAGTGCGTACTTGGCTTGGCTGGCTATCAGCCAGTTGCATCCCAGGGTATTTCCCTCCATCACTTTGAGGGTCATGTCGCCTTCCCAAAGCACCAGCGGAATGTTTTCGTCAGAGGATGTGATATTCACTTTTTTCATATACAGTGTGCTTGTCGCAGGATCGTAGCGGAACTCACCGTCATCGCTCATTGTCACTCCCTCTATCTTATTGAGTTTGTTGCAATTGGTGGAGGTTACCTGCACGCCGTTGACGTATATGCCGTAGCCAAGACCAATGGTAAGGGGATTATCAACGGTGGATTTGGTCACCGGTTGCATCGTCGCGCAGAGGTCACCGATATAATAACCGTAGGTGTCATTTTTGTAAATTCCCAAACAGGTATTACCCAACACCCGGTTGCCATCCTCGAAGGTGATGCTGTTCAGTCCCACCACGTCACCGTTCGAACTGGTGAACTGGAGGCAGGTACTTTTGCCTTTCACCGTCAGGCTGCCCTTGAACATGCCGTGGATGCCGTTCATTCCTGATGCAGCCACTTTCGCGTTGTCGAACACCAGCGATTTCTCCGCACGGATGGCGGTGGAAATCGTTGCATCGGAGGTTTTGGGCATCGATATCACGGTCATACCGCCGGTGCCGGTTATCGTGGTGTTGTTCTGCAGGAACAGGGTGGCATAGCTATTGCCTTTGCTTAATGCGGTGAATATCACAGCGGAGCCGAATTCCTCTTCCGCACCATTGTCATCTACCTGGATGGTGAGCCCGTCGATGCGACTCTGGATGGCACAGTTGTTGTAGGCCGAAATCGACACATTCTTCAACTTCAGGGTCTGAGACTGTGCGTCGAAGGTGGCGTAGCCTTTATCATACACGTCCACGCCCGGAATCTGGCTGAGGTCGAAGTCGTTGGCGTTGCTCACCTGCTCGCCGCATACCCATAGGTTGTAGTATTTCGGACGGGTGAAATAGCCGCTGTTCGGGTTGGCGTAAGCCACGGTGGTCTTGGAGCTCTGGAACTTGATGGCTCCCACGAGGTTGGGGTTGTCGCCGAACATATACTCTGAGCTGCCGGTTGTCCAGGTGTTGGGACAGATGATGATACGCAGGGCTTGGCATGAATAGAACATATAGTCCATATTTGTCACTTTCGACACGTCGAAACTCGACACGTCGAGCGACTTCAGGCTGATGCAGCAGTTAAACATACCCGACATGTCGGTCACATTCGAGGTGTTGAACGAGGCGAGGTTCAGGCTTCTCAGGTCGGTACAGCCTTGGAACATGCCCTTCATGTCTGTCACGTTTGCTGTGTTGAAGCCGTTGATGTTCAGTTCTTTCAGCGAGAGGCAGTTGGCAAACATGAGTGCCATGCTTGTCACATTGTGGGTGTCGAAATTCGAGAGGTCGAGTGATTCCAACTTCGTACACATATAGAACATGCAATCCATCGTTTCTACGTTTGAGGTGTTGAAGTTCGACAGGTCGATGGATGTCAGGCTGCTGCACTCATCGAACATATAGCGCATGTATTTCACTTTCATGGTCCTGAAACTCGACAGGTTCACGTAGGTGAGGCTTTTGCACTCACGGAACATCTCCCGAAATGAAGTGACGTTCTGGGTGTTGAAGTTGGTGAGGCTGAGGCTGGTGAGCTTCTCGCATTGCATGAACATGGCATTCATGTATATGGCATTGGATGTGTCGAAACTGGAGGTGTTGAGCTTGGTCAGTGACTTGCAGCCTTTAAACATCTGTGTGAAGCTTGTCACTTTCGAGGTGTTGAATGAGGAGAGGTTAAGCTCTGTGACGGATTCGCAGTTCCTGAACATACATTCCATATTAAGGGTCTCGCTTGTGTTCAGATTCTCCAGTCCCCAGAACATGGTCACTTGATTGAGGCCGTCGAACCAGTGGTCGGTGTAACTGGGTTTCACCTCCTTGAAATCGTTCAAGATAACCACTGTGCTGATAGAGTTGGAGTAGGAAAGCCATCCAGGGTTGTCTGACGACTTTGTGACTTCTTCGCCTTTCCATACCCTGTATGACTTGTCGTTCTCTTTGCTCTTGACACTTGATTCCTCGAGATAGTCGAAGTTAAGCTGCCGGAAAGTGATGTCCAAATATGCGCATGCTATCTTCTTGCTGCTGGCTGATGTGACAGAAAGGGTGAACATCAGCAGAAACATCAAGAAAAAGCTCTGAATTCTTGTGGTTATCGGTTTGTAGGAATTGGTTTTCATAATGATTGTTTGTTTTAGTTTGTTTAAGATAGATTGAATGATAAAAAAAACCTTGTTTGGGCTATTGTAGGTTATAATATGCAAAATTACAAAAAAAACAGTCACTACTATATCTAATTATGTTAAAGGATGTTAATTTCCTTAATAATCAGTTATTTGATTTCGCGTTTTCTGCCCTAATTCTGCTTTTTTGTAAATAAAGTGCCGAAAAATGCGTAAAAAGTCGTAACTTTGCACCGAAATTAGAAGAGGACGCAGGCAAATGGAATTATTTTTCGGAAAAAATGATTGATTTGGCTATGGAGATAGTAAATAATTATATACAGAAATAGAATGTTTGAACCGACAAAAATATTGATTACAGGCGCCAGTGGTTTTATCGGCAGCTTTCTGTGCGAAGAGGCGCTCAGGCAGCAGATGTCCGTATGGGCTGGCGTGCGCAGCACATCGAGCCGTAAATGGCTGCAGAACGAGTGGCTGCAGTTTCAGACGCTCGACATGACCAACCGCGACGTGCTGCATTCGCAGCTGGCGCATTTCAAGGAGAATCACGGGAAATGGGATATCATCATTCATGCGGCAGGAGCGACGAAATGCCTCAACCCCGAGGATTTCGACACAAACAACTACGACTGCACTGTCAACCTCGTCGAGGAGCTGAAGGAGCTGAACATGATTCCCAAGATGTTCGTGTATATGAGTTCGTTGAGTGTGCTTGGTCCTATCAAGGAGGAGCGTAAGGTGCAGCGTACAACTGCTGCAGCGGCAAAAGCGGGTGAGGATACATCCGCTGAATCCACTCCCGGAGTGTATGAGCCGATGCGTGCCACCGACGAGCCGCAGCCAAACACCGCTTATGCCACGAGCAAGGGCAAGAGCGAGAACTACCTGAAATGTTTAGGATGGGAGTTCCCATACGTCATCTTCCGCCCCACAGGGGTTTATGGTCCCCGTGAGCGCGACTACTTCCTCCAGTTCAAGAGTATCAGGAAGCATATCGACTTTTCCGTGGGTTTCAAGCCGCAGGAACTGACTTTCGTTTATGTTCAGGACCTCGTTGGCGCGATTTTCGCAGCTGTCAACAAGGTGCTTGCCGACGGCATAGAGACTGTGAACCATAAGATTTATCATGTGAGCGACGGCAGGATTTACAGCTCACGTCAGTTCAGCGACTATATCCAGAAGGAGCTGGGTGTGGGCAAGGTGCTGCATATCAAGGCACCTCTGTTCGTGCTGCGGATGGTATGCGCCGTATCGGAGTGGTTCGCAGGTATTCGTGGCAAGGTTTCGACGCTCAACAGCGACAAGTTCAAGATCATGAGCCAGCGCAACTGGAACTGCGACATCGAGCCGATGCTCACTGAGCTGGGCTATCAGCCACAATGGGATTTGGAGCAGGGTGTGAAGGAGACGGCGGCTTGGTATAAGTCGCATGGCTGGCTAAAGTAATCTGACCGGATGGGTTCATCAGGATTGTTTTCAGGATTATCCAGGTATTTCAGACGTGAGAAAGCGCACGGTCTCGTCAGTTTTGAGACCGTCACATTGGTGTATATCCTCATCACTACGGTGATTATCGCGGTGGAGTGGGGCGGTATGTCCCGTCCGCTGTCGATGCTGATGGTGAGGGGGCTGGTGGTGGCTGGCATCGGGCTGATGTTGCTGATCTACAGGCTATATCCTTGTCGTGCGATGATACTGTTGCGCACCGGCTGGCTCTTTGCCATGCTGATTTACTGGTATCCGGAGACTTACGAGTTCTGCAGTCTGTTCGACTACAAGGACCATATCTTCGCTGCCGTCGATTACCATGTGTTCGGTCTGCAGCCATCGCTCGTGTTCGACCAGGTGCTCTCATCCACGTTCTGGTATGAGCTCTTCAATTTGGGATATACATCCTATTACTATCTGATGATTGCGATGGTGCTCTTCTATTTCATCGCCAGATATGAGCGGTTCAAGTGGGCGTCTTTCGTGTTTTTAGCCTCTTTCTTTATGTTCTACCTCGTGTTTGAGTTCCTGCCCGTGGCGGGACCACAGTATTATTACTGTGCCAACGGGGTGGAGATGGGTATGACCGACAACTTTCCTCAGATGCACGACTATTTCCGCAACCATACGGAAATTCTCCCGCTTGAGGTCAGAGGACCTTTCAGCAAGATGGTGCTTGCGGCTCAGGAGGCGGGCGAGCACCCCACAGCCGCGTTTCCCAGCAGCCATGTCGGCATGACCGTCGTCACGCTGATTCTCGCATGGAAAACGGGCTGCCGCAAGTTTTTCTGGATTCTCTTCCCTTTCGCTTTGATTCTCTTCTTCGCCACTGTCTATGTGAAAGCCCATTATGTGGTGGATTCCGTGGGAGGGATTCTTTTCGGTTGCCTGTTTTATTTGTTGGCAAACTTCATTTTTCGGGCTTTCCAGAGAAAGAAAGAGGGAATAACAAAACCTGTCTGAACGTAAAGTCTGAAGGTGGTGCTGTTTTTAATAGGGCATCCGAGAAAGCCGCTTACTTGTAAAAGGTTTGTTTTTGTTTGTGTGGAAATGGTTCTAAAAATGGTGCATCAAAAAACTGACGCACCATTTTTATTTTTATTGAAAATTTAATTGTTAATTATTTATGTACCAGCGTACCGATATCCTCGCCTTCCATCACTTTCTTCAGGTTGCCGGGAATATCCATGTTGAACACATAAATCGGAAGGTTGTTGTCGTTGCACATCACTACAGCGGAAAGGTCCATCACTTTCAGGTTTCGTTCGATAACCTCATCGTAGGTGATGTCGTGGAACTTCGTTGCGGTCGGGTCTTTCTCCGGGTCAGCGGTATATACCCCGTCCACACGCGTGCCTTTCAGCATCACGTCTGCCTCAATCTCCACGCCGCGCAGCGATGAGCCGGTGTCTGTGGTGAAATAAGGCTGGCCCGTGCCGCCCGACATGATCACCACCTCGCCGCGCTCCATGGCTTCGATGGCCTTCCACTTCGAGTAGAACTCGCCAACCGGCTCCATACGGATGGCGGTCAGCACACGGTTCTTGCAGCCTATGGCGCCAAGCGCGCTGCTCAGACCCAATGAGTTGATGACTGTGGCACACATGCCCATCTGGTCGCCCTTCACGCGGTCAAAGCCTTTTCCTGCGCCCTGAAGACCACGGAAGATGTTGCCGCCGCCTATCACAATACCAATCTGCACGCCCATGTCGTGGATTTCCTTCACCTGACGCGCATACTCGTTCAGACGGTTCACGTCGATTCCGTAACCAACGCTGCCAGCAAGGCTCTCACCGCTCAGCTTCAATAAAATTCGATTAAATTTTGCCATAATTCAAAAGTTTTAAATGTTTGATGTCGCAAAGTTAAGCAATTTTATTTATCTTTGCTAAAAAAATAACAATAAAGATGGAAAGGCATTTCCTTTTTTTCTGCAGTCAGGCATACGCCATACCCATTCTGCGGCCTCTTCAAGCCGAAATTGAGCGGCGTGGAGGCAAGGCTGCATGGTATTTGGAGAGCAGCTGTGCGGCAGACGCACTCGCGGCAGACGACCGGCGGCTCCATACCAGGGAAGAGGCCCGTGAATGGAATCCCGTGGCGGTGTTCGCACCGGGTGACTACACCTACGACTTCTTCCCGGGAGTGAAAGTGATGGTGTTTCACGGTTACCCCATCAACAAGCGGTCGGATGCCCATGACGTACATTTCCGTATCCGTGGGTGGTACGACATCTACTGCACCCAGGGACCCTCATCCACACCCGAGTTCAAACGCCTGGAGGCGAAACACCGCTCCTTCAAGGTGTATGAGACGGGATGGGCGAAGACCGATGCCCTCATCGGTGCGAAGCAGCGGGCGGAAGCCCAGACGACCGATGCTCCGGAGGCAAAGGCTGCCGGACACAGACCCACCGTCTTTGTCGCCACCACTTTCACACAGGACATCACGCAGCTCAGAAATGTATTCCCCACCATCCGGCGGCTGGCAGAGACAGGCGAATGGAACTGGGTTATCACCGTCCATCCGAAACTCAACGACCCGGAGCTTAAAGCCGATATACGGCAGCTTGCCGACTCCTGCGGCAACGTCCGGTTTCTGCCGCTCACTCCAAGTCCCGACGTGATGGCTGCCACCGACGTGATGCTCTGCGACTCATCGAGCATCATCCTCGAATATATGCTGCTCGACAAGCCGGTGGTCACGTTCCGGAACAACCGGCCAGGACCGCAGCTGCTCAACGTGACGCAGACCGGCGACATCGAACAGGCGCTCCGGCAGGCGCTCAGCCGTCCCGAACCGCTTATGACGGCGATGCGTGCCTTTATTGCCCACCACGAGGCACATCTCGACGGGCAGAACTGCCACCGTATTCTTGACGCGGTCGATGACTTCATCGCCAACTACAAAGGCAAAATACGGAAAAAACCGCTCAACCTTTTCCGGAAGTTCAAAATCAGGATGAAATACCGCAAGGAGCAGAAATTAAAAATACCCTCTAAATAATCTTTCAGATTTTTGTCCTATAAATTCATTATTTTCCGAAATATAGAGAATTTTAAAAAGCAAATAACAATGAGAAAACTACTTACAACAATGATGGCTGCGGCAGCCGTAACAGCCGCCCAGGCACAGGTGAACATCACCATTGACGCCAGTCAGCGTGGACCGCAGATAAGCCCTACGCACTACGGCATTTTCTATGAGGATATCAACCATGCTGCCGACGGAGGACTTTATGCCGAGCTTATCTGTAACCGCTCCTTCGAGGACGACACCATGGAACAGCCGCGCAGGCGCAGAAGACCCGACAATGCGCAGAACCGCCCGGCAGGCGAAAAGATTCTCGTCGATAACATCACGGCATGGCACAAAGTAGGCCTTGCAGCACCCACTCTCACACGTGAGCACCCGCTGAACGATGCCCACCAGTATGCCATGAACCTGAAGACGCTCAAGGCGGGCGACGGCATACGCAACGAAGGCTTCTGGGGCATCAACACAGTGAAAGGCACCACCTACAAGTTGTCGTTCTGGGCAAAGAGCGACAAGAAGTTCAAGGGCAAACTCACTGCCGCCTTGCAGTCGAAGGACGGACAGGGGCTTGGAAAGGTGGAGATCCCCGTGAACCTCAATGCCAAATGGAAGAAGCATACTGCCACCATCACAGCGACCGGAAACGATCCGAAAGCAGAGTTCCTGCTCACCACCGACAAAGGGGGCGAGCTCCAGCTCGATGTCATCAGCCTCTTCCCGCCCACCTTCAAAAACCGTGAGAACGGCATGCGGCCCGACCTGGCACAGATGCTTGCCGACATGCACCCACGGTTCATGCGCTTCCCGGGAGGCTGCTTCGTGGAGGGACAGCAGAGCCCCGACAACGCCTTCAGGTGGAAACGCACCATCGGACCGATCGAGCAGCGGCCGGGACACCCCAACGTGAACTGGGGATACCGCACGAGCGACGGAATCGGTTTTCATGAGTATCTGCAGCTTGCGGAGGATTTGGGTGCGAAACCCCTCTTCGTCGTGAATGTGGGTATCTGGCACGGCGGGTGCGACCCCTACGACAAAATAGACAGTTGGATTCAGGAGTGTCTCGACGCGCTTGAGTATGCCAACGGCCCCGTCACCACAACATACGGAAAGATGCGCGCCGACAACGGCCATCCCGAGCCTTTCAACCTGGAATACATCGAGATAGGCAACGAGAACTATAATTTCCACATGGACAACAACAGCGACCAGAGCGACCACTATCCCGAAAGGTATATCCAGTTCTACAACGCCATCAAAGCCAAATATCCGAACGTGAAATGCATCGGAAACGTGGAGTCGTGGGGTACCGACGAGCCGACATGGCGCAACAGCCACCCTGTGGATATGGTGGACGAGCACTATTACCGCAATCCCAAGTGGTTTGCCGACCGATTTGAAAAGTACGACTCCTATCCGCGCAATAGCCACAAGGTGTATGTGGGCGAATATGCCGTCACCAGTCAGTTCGGCGACATCGGAAACCTCAACGCAGCACTCGGAGAGGCTGTCTATATGATGGGTATGGAGAACAACTCCGACGTGGTGGTGATGAACTCCTATGCCCCCATTTTTGTCAACGAGAACGACGCACGCTGGCGTCCCGACATGATTCGTTTCAATTCCTCTAAGGTGATGGGCACACCGTCGTATTACGTGCAGCAGCTTTTCCCCAACAACATCGGAAAGCAGGTGGTGAAGACCTCATGGACATGGGAACTGAAGAAGGACGAGCCGGAGGAGCAGACCAAGGAGAGATCAGCCCAGGTGGGACTGGCAACGTGGGGAACGACTGTGGAATACCGTAACGCTACGCTCACAGTTGATGGTGTGGAGCAGCCGCTGCCGGGATTCGACAGCTGGAGCACGAAAAGCGGAGAGTGGAAACCAGCCGGACAGAGCGTGACGCAGACCTCTCCTGCACAGGCTGCCATCCTGATTGCACCGCCTGTAATCAACACCCGCAACTACACCGTCAAGGCACAGGCACGGAAAGAGCGGGGAGCGGAGGGCTTCCTCGTGATGTTCGACTATTACGACCGCGACAACTACTCGTGGTTCAATATCGGCGGCTGGAACAATATGCAGAACAACGTGGAGCAGGGATTTGGCGGAGGACGCGTGCAGCTGGCGCGCGACCACCGGTTCAGAGTGGAGGACAACCGCTGGTACGACCTGCAGGTGGATGTGCGTGGCGACAGCGTCTTCGCCTATATCGACGGACAGCTCAACATCGCCTGCGCCAAGCAGAAAGGCGGTGGCATGGAGGGTGTATATGCTTCCACCACCATCGACGACGACGCGAAGATGATGTATGTGAAGGTGGTGAACGTGGGAGAGGGCCAGGCACCAGGCAGCATCCGGCTGAAGAACTGCACCGTCGATGCCAGCGTGGAGAAGCCGGTGGAGATCATCAGGCTGGCATCGGCGAAAGGCACCGATGAGAATACGCTCGACGCCCCGAATGTCATCAGTCCGCAGGCTGCCACGCTCAAGCCGGCTCAGCCTTCACTCATCGAGTTCGATGTGCCGGCATTCTCCGTGAATATCGTCAAAATCAGGCTGAAATAAAATTTTGGTTTATTTTAGGCTTTTCTAAAGAATGAAAAAGAAAAGAGGATGCGACCGCATCCTCTTTCCTTTTTATGTCTTTAAGCCTAAACTTTAAACTAAAAAAATCATTTCAGAATGACCGCTTTCGCTGTCTCGGCGAGCACTTTCGCCCCTTTCGGGTTGGGGTGAATCATGTCGGAGACGAAGAGGTCGGACGAGGTGGAGGTGGGGGTGTGGAAGTCAACCACTTCCAGCTTGTTCCGTTTCGCCACTTTGTCGATGATGGGGATGATTTCTCCGGTGATGACCTCCTCGCGGATGGTCCACTGCTCTTTCCATGCCTTGGCGGGATAGCCCAGGATGATACGAGGGTGGCTGGGCAGGGCTTTCAGCTCGTCAATCATCTGCTGCATGTCCTTCTCATACTGAGCGGCATTCCAGTTGGCGGTTTTGCTGTCGTTCGTGCCCAGTTTGATGATGGCTATATTCGGGTTGAAGTCCTTGCAGTCTTTCCACATATACTCGTTCATGTAAGGGTGGTCGCCGGTGGAGAGCATCGTGCGTGCGCCCAGTCCGAAATTGCGCACGTGGTAGCCGCTGCCGAGCATCTTCTGCAGCTGTGCCGGGTAGCCGTCTTTGTCGCGCTTGTCGATGCCGCTGCCGTAGGTGATGCTGTTGCCGATGCAAGCCACGCGGATGGCGTCGGCCTTATTCGACGGCAACGATTTCAGCCATTTGGTGAGCGACTGGCGCATGTCGTCGTAGAAGGGGAAGGTGGGACGCCAGCCGTGACCGCCGTAGGGATAGACATGCATCGAGGCGTTCACGCAGTTCCTGCGCAGCGAGGTGTAGTAAGCCAGTCCGTTGGTCAGCACCGGCACCGTGCCGTCATCGTCTGCCATGAACAGGATGGCGGGTGGGGTGAGATGGGTCACAATCTGCTTGTCGTTCGAGTATTTCTTCACCAGGTCTGCGTCTTTCTGCCCTTCCTCGCCGAGGAAATTCACACACGACCCTTTGTGCGTGATTTTCTGGTCCATGCTGATGACCGGGTAGAACAGAATCTGGAAGTTCGGACGTGCGTCGAAGTCGGAATGTGTGGCGATGGTAGAGGCGAGGTGACCGCCAGCCGAGAAGCCCATGATTCCCACGTCGTAGGGGTTGATGTTCCATACAGCCGCACTGTCGCGCACGGTGATGATGGCGTGCTTCGCGTCGCTCATCGGGATGTTGCGGTCGCCGTGGGGCATACGGTATTTCAGCACGAAGTAGGCGATGCCCATGTCGTTGAAATAGGGTGCCCAGTCGGTGCCCTCATAGTCCATGCAAACATGCTGGTAGCCGCCGCCCGGACAGCATACCACCGCCCGCCCTGTGGATTTCTCTGCGCTGGGAAGAAAACAATACAGGACGGAACCTCCGTCTTCGGAATTTTTTAGCTCAAATGAGCGTTGAGCCATTGCTCCTGCTGTCAGCAGCAGTAAGGTTGTCAGTAGGATCAGTCGTTTCATTTTTTTTGTTAGTTATGTTTGTCTTTCTTCGTCTCAATCACATTGCTTTTCGGGCTTTTTTAAGCCATTCCACAAACGAGGCTTTCTCTTTCTCATTTGTGAGAATTCGCCAGGTGTTTCGTTCTGCAGTTGTTTCGGCGGTGCCGAACTGGTAGTACCACACTGCCTGGTCTTTGCCAGCGGTGTAAACACCTATGGTAAATGAGCTGCCGCCATATATGCTTGGATCAGACTTGTAGGAGTATTCTTCTGTATAGGTGGATTCCACACCGTCATCGGAAAGAATAACGGGGGGTGTCAGCGTTTTTTTCTCGATACCGGTCCTTCCAAGTCTGACGGAGGTGGAGTCCTTAACCAGGCTATCCAGCCTGTTAAACTGTTTAAACAGGTAATCCACTTTCGACGAGTTGCATTTAAAGACCCTGTGTTCGCCTGTATCTGAATTGGTGTAGGTCATTTCCAGTGTACTTTTCTTCCGGGTGCGTTCTTTTATAAGGTTGTTAAGGTCTTGCCGATAAGGAGGATCCACGTTGCTGATAATCGTCTGAATCTGAGCCTCTATGATGCCGTATCCTTCTATCTCAAAAGGATCCACATTAATATTAAACATCCTTGCTTCCTGGGCAATACCCATCTGAGCGACTGCGATAAATGCAAGTAAAAGATATTTTTTCATCATTTTCGGTTTTTTATTGTTGCTTAGCAAGTTGATTTCGAATAACAAAGTAACTAAATTAGGCTACCTTAGTAAATACACCTTTCAAAATTCACTTTTCACTAAAAAACTTCAGTTCTATAAGTCCTTTTTCATCACCTCAAAAGCCTTGTCGAACCAGCCGCCAATCAGGTTGGGGCTTGACTGAACCACGTTCCATTTTTTGGCTTCGGCGGTAGAGGTGGATTTACCGAACATGAAATACCATTGGGTATTCTTTGCCGTGTTGGTGTAGAATCCGATTTTCATGCCGTATGGAGATCTGCCGGATCTGTCTTCAAACTCCTGCGTGCAGTATTCGGTGGTGTAGGTGCGTTTCACCCCTCTTTCGTTGAGTCTGAGCGGCGGGTTGAGCGTCTGCTTTTCAATCTCATACTCCTTGAGATTTACCGACTTGGGCGACTGTGCAATCTTCTTCAGTGCGGCATAGCTATCCATCATTTTTTTCATTTCCGGATAGAAGAGTGTTAATTCCCTTGTCTCTCCGCTTGCCTTGTCCGTGATGGTGATTTGCAGGTCGATGGTATGGGTGATGGTTTCCATTGGCACTCCGTCGTTATACGTCACGTTGATGGCGGAACCTTTCGTCACCATTCCCTCAATGGTTCCGTAGCCCGGAATCTCTGATGGTTCAAGGAATGTGCGGTCCAGCGTTGCCTCCTGTGCGTCAGCCATGCATGGCATGAGCAACAGCATAACTAATATCATTTTTTTCATTGTCTTTAGGTGTTTTAGTATGTTTAAAGTGGTTTTAATAATTCTTTAATTTCGACAAAATTACAAATAAATTCTGATTATTCAAAAAGTTAGATGAAAAAATGCAAGAAATCCAAAAAATCTTGTAATGCCTGTGAAAAAAGCCAAGTCAAAAATATAATCAAAAAAAATGCCGCCACTTTCGCAAGCGGCGGCACAAACAATGTTTAACCTTTAAAACTTAATTTGTTATGAAAACATTATTCAGATTGGATGTCTGAAATCTATGTGTGATGAATGTGGCTCTTTGAGCCTTTGAGAAAAGTACGCTTATTAGGAAATCTCCACCTGACGGCTAACCTTCGGAGCTTCCTCCTTCACGAGCTTAGGTATGTCGATGTAAAGAACACCATTTTCAACCTTTGCAGAGATTTTCTCTTTCTCCACGTCCTCAGGCAGCTCAAAGGTCTGCTCGAATTTCGTGTAAGAGAATTCACGGCGCAGATAACGCATCTCCTTGTTCTCTTCCTTGTTCTCTTCCTTCGTCTCATTCTTTGTCTCAAGCTTAATCATCAGGTTTCCTTCGTCGTTGATTTCCACAATAAAGTCTTCTTTCTTTGCACCCGGGGCTGCAAGTTCCACCTGATAACCCTTTTCGGTCTCCATTACATTGATGGCTGGAGAGGTGCTGTGTGTCTTGGTTGGCAAACAAACATCAAAGATGTCGTTGAACATTGCAGGCAGCCATTCGCCTGTACGCATTGAATTGGTTCTCATAATTTTGTCCTCCTATTACGGCTCGCTTTCGCAAGCCTTTTTTAAATTATTAAACTATCTTTTTATTTCACCTGCTTTTCAGCGGGCTCACTGATATTAATGCAAGTAGTGTGCCATGGGGAAAAACGTGGGAAAAGCATGACAAAATGTCTAAATATTATGACAAGGTGTCAAATAATGGCAGTTTTGGGTGTCAATGCGTAAAATCAAAGGGTTTAAAATTGCATATCCCGATTATTTTTGCAATATTTGCATGATGATAAGTTTTGATTAGTCTGATTAGTCTGAATATTCAGATTATTCGGATTATTCGGACTACTCGGATATCTCTCCTCAGCACTAACTACAAATAATACACAATGCAAAAAAAACTACTGTTAACGATTACATTTGCAATGGCTATGGTCTGCTCAACATCCGGACAGAGACTGGTTGGAGGCGACCTCAGCCTTGTGCCTGCCTACGAACAGGCAGGCGACGTATGGCTTGATGCCGATGGCCATGAAATCAACAGCTACTACAGTGACGGCATGATCACTTATCTCAAAGAAGTGGCAGGATGGAATGCCGTGAGGGTGAGGCTGCTGGTGGATCCATCCGCCGACAACCTGCTTGCCACATGCCAGGACCTCGACTATGTGAAACGTATCGGCAAACGCGTTAAAGCGGCGGGTATGGCGTTTCTGCTTGACATCTTCTACAGCGACACCTGGACCGACGTGAGCGCACAGTGGATGCCTAAGAGCTGGGGATTCAGCAAAAACACACCGACAGCCACTGTCGCAGCCAAGGTGAAAAGCTACACCACCGAGGTGCTAAACGACCTGACCGCCTACGGTGCCAAGCCCGACTACATACAGATTGGCAATGAGGTGAGCTACGGCATGCTGTGGGACACAGCCGCCGGGGCGTCCACTTCCAACGCCTTCTACCTCTACAGCACTTACTCGACATTCAAAACGCAGATTGAGCGGTTTGCCACACTGCTCACAGCTGCGGCTGAAGGCATACGGGCATCAGACTGTGCAGATGCCAAAATCGTGCTCCACTGCGAGCGGACCGCCAATGCTGGACATACCATCAACTTCTACGACTGGGTGGGGCAGGCCGGTTTCGATGACTATGACATCATGGGGCTCAGCTATTACCCTCAGTGGCACGGCACTCTCGATATGCTGAAATCCACGCTGAAAGAGCTGCACGACACCTTCGAGGAGAAAGAAATCCAGATTGTGGAGACTGGCTATTTCAACAACAGCAGCGTGGATGAGGGCAAGCTGACATACAACACCAGTGCCACTTGGGCGTTCTCACCTGCAGGACAGGCGGCGTTCCTCAAAGACCTCATCGCGTTGTTACAATCGTTCGACTGCGTGACAGGACTTTACTACTGGCAGCCGGAGGAGTGTGGCAACGGAGCCGACGCCGACGGCAACAAGCGCGTGATGGACGGATGGGATAACCGCGGATTCTGGCAGCTGACATGGAAAAGCGGCAGACATGCGCTACAGAGTGCTGACGCGCTGATGAGCCTGACTACCTTCCTGAAAACAGAGGAAGATCCAGCCGATGAGACCGACATATCCGACAAGTTCACCAATCTCGACTTCGAGCAGTGCGAATACAATGAAGCGGGAGGATATGTCACCACCTGCCCGGGATGGGAAATCAGCTACGACACCCCATGGTCCAGCGGACCATGGCCCGTGAAAGTGAACGAATGGCACTCCAGCCTCACTGACGGCTATGCCTTCCAGGGATGGAACGCAGGAGGCAACAGCCTTGCTGCAGGATATATCCTGCGTCAGAGCGCGGAGGAGCTTCCTGCCGGAACTTACACCGTCACCGCTGCCGTGCATGCCGACTACGACGGCGTGAGCCTCTTCGCCAACAACGAGTCGGCGGAGGTCACCCCGGCTCAGGTATGGGGCACGGCGTTTGCGGTGAAAGTGGCGACTGAACTCAAAGCTCCCGGCACCCTCACCATCGGACTGCAGTTCGACAATGCGGTCAACACCGGCAGTGAAATCAACCTCTATGCCGATAACTTCAAGGTGATGTACAGTCCTGCTGCCAGCCAACTCCATGGTGACGTCAATGGCGACGGCAAAGTGGATATCTCCGATGTCGTGGCGGTCATCAACCAGATGGCGGGAATGGCTTCCTATAAGGCTGCAGACGTGAACAACGACAAGGAAGTGGATATCTCTGATGTCGTGGCAGTCATCAACATCATGGCAGGGCAATAGTATTTAATTTACTCCCTTTTTTGCTCCCTTTTTACTTCTGTATCTTGAAAGATTACTATATCATTACATTAATAAAGATCTTTGAACAGAATTTTGTTTTTTCCCTCAACTTTCAT
>JAEEGF010309879.1_pt1 | contig 29584 bp, 21 predicted proteins | sample 9134171 | NCBI WGS metagenome assembly JAEEGF01 (sample SAMN16246542, study PRJNA631951) | gut metagenome | biome: gut microbiome; feature: rumen; material: AP-attached | host: Bos | place: Iran: Karaj | collected 2018-10 | reverse complement strand
CCTGTAACATACCACGTTGCAGATTCCTTTGACGAATTTGTTGAGAAGTATCATATTTTATAATAGTGGAGGAAAAATGATTAGAAGGCAGATTATGTCACTCTTACTTTCATTAGTTATGCTAATATCAGTATTTGATATTGATGTACATGCTGCTGATGTTAGTAATGGCAATAAAGGTGATAAAAATAGGACTAATGTTATTAATGATACAGTTAATGATGGAATTAATTACATAGCGTCCACTCAGAATTATTTTGGTATGTGGGATACTAATAATGATATTCAGTGCACAAACGTGGTAAGTATTGTAAAATGTTTGAGCGAGTTTAATTACGATACTTGTCAGATAACAGATAATGCTGAATTGTATTATGAAAATCAGACTATTGATAATACAGAAGCAGTAGCTGGTTATTGCATGGGATATTCTGAATGTGGTGAAGCAACAAAAAGCGAATTACTATCTTTGCAAAACCCAGACGGTGGTTTCGGTCTTGCATTAGGCTACGAAAGCGACATCATGGACACTAAAGCAGCACTCAAAGCACTTCAATTTATTGATGAAACCGATGCAATGGAAAGCACTATTGCTTACATAGTTTCCTGCCAGAACCCAGACGGTGGTTTCCCATATCAGCCAGGACTTGAGTCTGATGCAGAATTATCAGCGGATATTGCAAATATACTCGCAGACTGTTTTACTGATGATAAGAATTTACAGGAGCAGATAGAGAGTAATCTTATATCACTTAGAAGTTACTTAGATGAAAATGCAGTATATTTATCAGAATTTAGTTCATCTGATTTAGGAAAGGTATATCAGCATTTCAACACAGCATTATTTAAGTTAAAGATGGACAAAGAATATGATGTTACATCATATTATGACTTGCAGGAAGAAAATGGAAGTGTATATGATGATGCTCTTGCAACAGCGATGTATTTGGAACTTCTTGTATTAGAAGAAAATACTATTAAAGCTGATATAAACGATATGGTATTTGTTACGGATGAAGGAACAATAGCCTCTGTCTATAACAGCTATGAAAATGTAAATATTATTATTGACAGTTCATACAATTCTGAGGAGGCAAGACTTGAGGTAGATGTTAAAACTCCAAGTGGAGAGATTAAGGAATTGGATTCGGATGATGGAAAGTATGTTTTTGAGACAGCTGACTATGAGAAAGGATTGTATCAGGTTACTGCTAAAATAATAAACACATATAATAATAAGGTAGTATCAACTTACGACAATTATTTTACAATTAATCCGACATTTGCCGTTGAGGGACTTGATACATATTTTGCAGAGGAAATTTACGATTACGAGAATTATGGACCACCTGAGATGAGAAGAGTTTCGTATGCGCGAAAGGGTGTAAAAAACTTGTATCTTTATCTAATGGCTGATGTTCATTTAAAGAATCTTGAGGAAGCTACTGATGATATAACTATTTCCTGGGAGTTAAAGAGAAAAACAAAAGTTGTAACATCCGGATGGATAAAAATATCTAAGAGAAACGGAAGCTATATGTATCTTCCGGAAGTTGTTCCATGTAGTGACGGGTATGGTGTTCAGCCGGCAGATGACTTTGTTGTTGATGGCAGTGATAATGAATGGATAGAACTTGATCCAGAAGAACCTGATTTCAGCGGTGTATTTGATCAGCTTTTAACTCTTAACTGTCTACGTTTTGACACAACAGAATCATGCTCTTACGTTTTGCAGACTGATGTTTCACTTGGAGATATGCTTCTTGAAAGTTCGATGGCAAATCTTGTTATTTCAGGTCAGGAAATGTCTGTTGTTACAAATACGGATAAGGAAGAACTGATAGCAAGTGAGGACGAGGCAAATATTTCAGTAAAACTCAGAGAAAAAAAGACTGTAGATTTGGTATTGTCTTCAGGAACAGATGATGTTGAACTTGTAAATAAATATGCAGACAAAATAGAGGATATTAAAACAAAACTTGAAAAAATGGGATATACTGTTAATGTCGGAGCTGCCAAATCAAAAGTTATTACAGCAGAAGACAGATTCGAATGGCAGGAGTATGATCATATTAATTATAAGGAACCTAGAGATAACTGGTTTGGAAACTATAACATCCCTAAACATATAATTTACGACGGAAATGATATCAGAATGGTAGGATACTGTGAGGAAGCAAAGAGAGACTTCCTGTTTGTAGAAGGAAATGATGATACAAAGAAGATTTTGGAGTTTGATGTTCAAAGAGAAGATGATGATGATTGGCATACATTAGATGGAGCAGGTTTTTTATTCAATACAGAAATCAAAGATGGATATATAGAGGGTTACTGTGTTCTTGTTCAAGATAATGGAATAAATATGTATAAGATGAACAGAATGACACTTGAGCGATTTAGAGAAGGAGGTCCAAAATATGGATATATGTCTTACGCAGGATATTCTATAGGACAATATAAATTATCGAAGACCGAAGTTATGGAAAAACATCACTTAAAAGTTGTTGTTGAAGATGACAAAGCGTCAGTATATGATAATGATTCGCTGATAATATCAAATGCTTATGTTGGAAGCTGTAACGGAAAGGGTTATGGACCAATTACTTGTTTTGAAAGTCATTGTTGCGAACAGATTTCATCATTCAGATTTTCAAACATAACAATGAAATCTGTTGGTGGAAAGAGCCTTAGGAATATTCTTGATAATTATAACTTTGAAAGTTATGACAGCAGATATGTAATCAGTGTCTCAGACGTAGAGAATGAAGAATTGACTGATGTAAACAATAGAGCAAGCATAGCTTATTCCGCTAAATACGGTAATATCACCTTATTGTCAGTAGGTAATGATAATAACAGAGTGCAGTATAATTACTTATATGAAGGCGCTGAGGATTCATATGATGAGAATGGAAATTATATATGGGGCTATGATGGAATAGATGGACAATTCTATGAATTGTCAGACAGTAGTACATTAGATGCTCTTGAAGAGTATATTATAAGCCATGAGGAAAGTAAGTATGTTGTGAGCGAAAATGATAATAAATCTACAAATCTTGTATTTACAGGGACATTATATGACGGTTCAACCTATATAAAAGAATTTGACCACCTGTATGAAGGGGAGCAGATTGACTTTAATATTCCACAGACACTAAGCGATTTGGTAGTTGGAAAAGATGCACCATTACTTAGAGATATTACACTTACTTATACGGACTCGTTAGGAGAAACTAAGACTGCGACTGCACCTGATATCTATCTTCCTGTCACTGGTTACACAAAGAAGATTACAGACAGGGTGACAACAGACAATGACGAATATATGCAGTACAGTAACGCAGAGATAGCTCACAGGATATATAATAAATCAGACAAGCGTACCGCAAAGAATCTGGTAAGTGTTATTAACGTCAAAGATTCAAATGGAAATGTTATTGATACGTTCAGTAAAGAACTTGGCGAGATAATGGTTAACGATTTTGCAGACCATAAAGTAACTTGGAATACTGCAGATAACGAAGGTGGAGAGTATACAATTGAAACGTTAGTATATGATGGAACATATTTGGTAGCCCAAAGCACAAAAACAGTGATTATTAAAGAACGTGATGCAACATATGTTGATTTATCAGGCAATATTACATTATCAAAGAAGATTCTTAAAAACACAGATGAACTTGAGATTACAAAGAAAGTAAAAAATGAATTTAAGAATAACATTGATAATGTAAAAGAGAGAATTAGAATTGTTAATGCAGAGACAATTGAGACAGTATATGAAAGTGAGACGCTAATCAATCTTGAAGGATTTGGAGAGAAGATTTCCGAGGAAACTGTAGTTGCAATCAATGATTTCAGTAATGATGAAAATGGAGAGTATATAATCATCCATGAGGCAGAACTGGACGATGGAAGAATCATTGAACTTGAAGGTGACGGATTTATTCTTGAGACAAAGAAAAAAACAGAATTAAAAGATATCTTTGGAGATGGTGCTCTAATATCGTTAAATAAAGATGAAGGAGCTAATGGTATTGAATTGGATGGAGCAATTATCACTGTAGGTGGAACAATGCACTCTAATACAAACATTGAGGTTAATACATCAATACTAAATATATCAAGTATTTGTGAAGCTGTACTTCCAATCACTTTTAATGCTATGGTTACAAACATAACAAACGGAACTAGGGTTTGCGGAACTATTGATGTACCTGAGATTGACGGAAAGTTGAGTGGTAAGGATATATTGATAGAGTCACCAATTTATGATAATTATGCAGACAATGGAACGTTACTTGCAAGTGAAGGAAACATCACAATAAGATCATCTTATGCAAGATTTAAAGGACTTATCTATGCACCAAACGGAACAGTAACTATCGAGTCTTCAACATTTAATATGGAAGGAAGAATCATAGCAAAGAATATTGTATATAAGGGTAGTGTACTCAATGTAAGTTCTTATGATGGTGATTTGGATTTTTTGAAGTAAATAAAATAAACCCGGGAAGTTTGACTTCCCGGGTTTATTCCTATATAATGATTTAATTGTGAAAACAATAATGATTATACTATATATGGTTTTAATGCTTCTAAGATTGCATCAACCTCTGTCTCACTGTGAATGTTGAGTTCGATAGGTTTTGCAAGATCTAAACTGAAGATACCCATAATAGATTTTGCGTCGATAACATAACGACCTGAAACTAAATCGAAATCACTGTCAAATTTTGTGATTTCATTTACAAATGCTTTAACTTTATCGATTGAATTTAAACTTATTGAAACTGTTTTCATTATATTACCTCTCTTTATTTTTATTTGATTTTTTATCTGCTTTTATCATATCACGAGAGGGATAAAAGTCAATACAAACAGAAATAAAAAGGGGACGAATCAGAGATTTACATATAAGAAAAAAAGGAGCAAAAAATGAAGGTTGCATTACACAATTTGGGATGTAAGGTAAATGCCTATGAAACAGATGCCATGAAGCAGCTGTTTGAGAAGAAAGGGTATGATATTGTGCCGTTTTCTGACATGGCAGATATATATATTATCAATACCTGCTCAGTGACAAATATCGCTGACAGAAAATCTAGACAGATGTTGCACAGAGCTAAGAAGATGAATGAAAACGCTGTTGTTGTTGCCGTGGGATGTTATGCACAGGTGGCGGCAGAACAGCTTGAAAAAGATGATGCTGTTGATGTGATTGTCGGAAATAACAAGAAGAAGGAAATTGTCGACATAGTTGAAGAGTACCTGAAAGATAATAATAAGTTCGAGGCTGTTATTGATATCGGACATGATGATACATATGAAGATTTTGAGATGTCGACAGTGACTGAACATACCAGAGCGTATATCAAGATTCAGGATGGATGTAATCAGTTCTGCTCATACTGTATAATTCCTTATGCAAGGGGAAGAATAAGGAGCAGAAATATTGATAGTATTCGTGAAGAAATTGAAAAACTGGCCGGACAGGGATACAAAGAATTTGTATTTACAGGAATCCATCTTAGTTCGTACAATTACGAGGGCAAAACATTTGCAGATGTTATTGAACTTGTGGACAGTATAGAGGGGGTTGAGCGAATAAGACTTGGTTCACTAGAACCCGGAATTGTTACAGAGGATTTTGTACAAAGAATTTCGAAATGTAAATCGGTATGCCCGCATTTTCATCTTTCTATGCAGAGCGGTTGTGACAGTGTCTTGAAAAGAATGAATAGAAAGTACACAAGTGAAGAATATTATGAGCGATGCGAACTGCTCAGAAAGTATTTTGATAATCCGGCATTTACAACTGATGTTATTGTTGGATTTCCACAGGAAACTGAAGAGGAGTACCAGGTTACAGAGAATTTTGTGAAAAAAGTCGGTTTTGCAGAACTTCATGTGTTTAAGTACTCTATGAGAAACGGAACAGTAGCAGCAAAAATGGAAGGGCAGGTAGATGATTCCATAAAGGCTAACAGAAGTGACAGACTGATTGGAGTCGGAGAAAAACTGAAAGAACAATATAGAAAACAGTTTGTTGGAAAAAATATTGAAGTGCTTATCGAAGAACCTGTAGTTATAGAGGGAAAGACATATCAGATTGGACATACGATGGAGTATATAAAGGTGGCAGTTGAGTCAGAAGAAGATTTAAGCGGACAGATAGTTACTGTTACAATTACAGATGATGCCAATAACGACTTTCCGGGTGTAAATCAGATGATGTTTGCTGAACTGGTGTGAATATGTAATAGAAAAAACAAAATTGCGGATTGTATTAGTGTAAATTTTGTTTTTTGAAAATGCAATAATATTGAAAAAATAAGCAATACAAGCCTTTTTAGGGAACAAAAGTACTTGATTGAGTCAGACTTTTATATTAGAATTGTATTATATAATGCTTTGTATGGTAGTTACGTGGAATGATTTACAGACAAAGCATTCTAAAAGATTTGTACACAAGGACGGGATAAAGAATGGATTTAAGCAATACACAATATTTTAAAGTGCCAGAAGACAAGACATATGACGCAGCAGAAGTTTTGAAACTTGTGTATAGCGCACTGCAGGAGAAAGGATACAATCCTGTAAATCAGATAGTAGGATATATTATGTCAGGTGATCCGACATATATTACCAGCCATATGAATGCCAGAAGCCTTATTCGTAAGGTTGAGAGAGACGAGTTAATCGAGGAAACTGTGAAGTATTATATTGATAATAAGTTGAGTGGTACACAGTCATGAGAATAATGGGATTGGATTTTGGCTCTAAGACAGTCGGTGTTGCTGTAAGTGATCCGCTTGGAATTACTGCACAGGGGCTTGAGATAGTGCGCAGACAGTCAGAAAACAAACTTAGAAAGACCCTGGCAAGAATCGAAGAACTAATTAAAGAATACGAAGTTGAGAAGATTGTTCTTGGTTATCCAAAGAATATGAACAATACTTTGGGTGACAGAGTTCAGAAGACAGAAGAGTTCGCAGAGATGCTTAAGAGAAGAACCGGCCTTGAGATTATAATGTGGGATGAGAGACTATCGACTGTGGAAGCACAGAGAACTATGATGGAGGCAGGCGTCAGACGAGAAGACAGAGATCAGTATGTTGACAAAATTGCCGCTACTATTATTTTGCAGGGGTATTTAAGCAGCATTTCTGACAGATAATTTTCAGTATGATTTTATAGAATTGGCGCTCATTTCTAAGCAAGACTGTTGAGAGAGTCTTGAACTAATTTTTTTATATGTGAGGAATAATATGCAGGAAGAATTTGAATACGAAGTAGTTGTTATGACAGATGAAGAGACAGGTGAAGAAGTTGAGTTATACATCGTTGAGGAAACTAAGATTAACGGTGTTAATTATTTGCTTGTTACAGATACAGTTGACGAGGATGCTGACGCATATATTTTGAAGGATGTCAGCACAGAAGATGACGAAGAAGCAGTACTTGAGTTAGTTGACGACGAAAACGAGATTGAATATATAGGAAAAGTGTTCGAGCAGATGCTTGAAGACGAAGTAGATATTGCATTTGAGTAATTAGGGGGCGTGTATTTTGCACGCCTATTTTTTAGGATAGGAGGATACAGTTATATGGCAACAAAGAAGACAGAGTCAGATAGCAAGTTGAAAATAATACCTCTTGGTGGTCTTGAGCAGATTGGTATGAATATGACTGCCTTTGAATATGAGGATAGTATAATAGTAGTTGATTGTGGTTTATCATTTCCGGATGATGATATGCTTGGAATTGATCTGGTTATTCCGGATATCACGTATCTCAGAGAGAATGCAGATAAGGTAAAGGCATTCTTTATTACTCACGGACATGAAGATCATATCGGAGCTATTCCGTATGTACTTAAGGAGATTAATGCACCTATTTATGCAACAAAGCTTACAATGGGTATCATTGAAGGCAAGCTTGAAGAGCATGAATTGTTAAAAGTAGTTAAGAGAAAAATCGTAAAATACGGTCAGGCAGTAACGAAAGGACCGTTCAAGGTTGAGTTTATCAAGACAAATCACAGTATTGCAGACGCAGCAGCATTTGCAATCACAACACCTGTTGGTATTGTGGTTCACACAGGAGACTTTAAGGTAGATTACACACCTGTGTTTGGTGATGCTATCGATCTTGCAAGATTTGCAGAACTTGGTAAGAAAGGAGTTCTTGCTCTTATTTGTGACAGTACAAATGCTCTCAGACAGGGATTTACTCCATCAGAAAGAAAAGTCGGAAAGACTTTTGATCACATTTTTGCAGAACACACTAAGACAAGAATTATTATCGCAACATTTGCGTCAAATGTAGACAGAGTTCAGCAGATTATCAATTCTGCCGACAAGTATGGCCGAAAGGTTATTGTCGAAGGAAGAAGTATGGTTAACATCATTAATAAGGCTGCGGAACTTGAATATTTAAAGATACCTGAGAATACACTTATTAGTATAGATGAGATGAAGAATTACACTGATGAGCAGTTAGTTCTTATCACTACAGGAAGTCAGGGTGAGTCAATGGCTGCACTTTCAAGAATGGCAGCATCAATTCACAGAAAGGTTACTATCAAGCCTAATGACACAGTAGTATTCAGTTCATCACCTATCCCTGGTAATGAGAAGGCTGTTTCAAAAGTTATAAACGAACTTTCCATGAAGGGAGCGGAAGTTATCTTTGAGGATACTCATGTTTCAGGACATGCCTGCCAGGAAGAGATTAAGCTTATTTATGCATTGGTTAAACCAAAGTATGCGATTCCTGCCCATGGTGAGTACAGGCATTTACTTGTTCACGGTCAGCTTGCAGAGAGCATGGGAATTGCTCCGGAGAATATTTTCCTTCTCTCATCAGGTGATGTTCTTGAACTTGATCAGGAAGAAGCTAAGGTTGCCGGAAAAGTTCCGTCAGGAAGTATTTTAGTTGACGGTCTTGGAGTTGGTGACGTTGGTAATATTGTACTTAGAGACAGACAGAATCTTGCGGAGAACGGTATTATTATAGTTGTTCTCACATTAGAGAAATACACAAACAGATTGCTTGCAGGTCCTGACATTGTTACAAGAGGTTTTGTATACGTAAGAGAGTCGGAGACATTAATCGAAGATGCAAAAGAGATTGTAAGCCTTGCACTTGAAGATTGTCTCAGCAACCCTACAGCTGACTGGGGTAAGATTAAGACCATTGTAAAAGAAAGCTTAAGCGAATCGCTTTGGAAGAGAATGAGAAGAAATCCTATGATTCTTCCAATTATTATGGAGGTTGACTAATAACAGCTATGAGCAAAAAATATAGAAATGGAAGCAGCCCACTAAGAACAGTAACAAAGTTTTTTGTATATTCGGTTGCAGTGGTGATACTAATTTACTGTTCAATGGCAGCTTTTCATTTGGGAACTGAAATATTTTCAAAAGAGGGTGTGGAGGAATTCCCGGGAACTGATATGACTATCGAAGTTGCTTCCGGAACTACAATGAAGGAGCTTGGTGAGGAACTGGAAGAAGACGGAATTGTAAGAAACAGTATTGTTTTCTATATACAGTCTGTTGTTTACGAGATTAAAACCGTTCAGCCGGGTACTTACAAGTTCAATACATCTGATGGTGGAGATAAGATATTGCAGACCATTGCTGCAGGTCCGATTCCTGAGGAGGAAGAGGCGCCTGAAGGCGAGGTAGAGGCAGAACAGAGCAACCAATAATATAATCGGCAAAGAAGACGTATAGGAGATAATAATGATTGTAAATGACAGGATAGTTACTTACATTCATTCATTAGATAAAGCAAATACCCCAATCCTTGAACAGATTGAGAGGGAAGCGATAAATAACGGCGTTCCCATTATCCGAAAGGAGATGGAGAGTTTCTTAAGAGTAATACTTAATATATCGAGACCAAAAGAGATTTTAGAGCTGGGTACTGCAGTTGCGTACTCAGCCATTTTAATGAGTGAATGTATTGAGGATGATGCCAAAATAACTACAATAGAAAATTATGAGCCAAGAATAATTGAGGCAAAGAAGAATATAGAACTGGCAGAAAAAAGTGATGTAATTACTTTACTTGAAGGTGATGCAATGGAAATCATGAAGGGACTTGAAGGTCAGTATGATTTCATATTTATGGATGCGGCAAAGGCACAGTACATCAATTTTCTTCCTGAAGTTATGAGATTGCTGAAAACAGGAGGCATTCTTATTGCAGATAATGTTTTGCAGGAAGGTGATCTTGTTGAGTCTAAGTTTGCAACCAGAAGAAGGGACAGAACCATTCACACCCGTATGAGAGAGTATATGTATCAGGTAAAGAACATGCCTGAACTTGAAACAACTATAGTCCCTATAGGTGATGGCATTACAATGAGCGTTAAAAAATAGAAATATAGAAAGATAGAAAGATATAAAGATAGAAAGAAAGATAGAAAGATAATGAAGAAACCAGAATTATTAGTTCCGGCAAGCAGTTTGGAAGTGTTGAAAACTGCGGTTATATTCGGAGCAGATGCAGTATATATAGGTGGGGAAGTTTTCGGGCTCAGAGCTAAGGCGAAGAATTTTTCCCTTGAAGAGATGGCTGAAGGCGTGAAGTTTTCCCATGAGAGAGGAGTGCGTGTGTTTGTCACAGCAAATGTTCTTGCTCATAACAGTGACCTTGATGCAGTCAGAGATTATTTTAATGATTTGAAGACTGTTCACATGGATGCACTTATTATTTCAGATCCTGCCATATTTACAATTGCAAAGGAGATGTTGCCGGATACGGAAATTCATATCAGCACTCAGGCAAATAATACTAATTACGGTACATATAACTTCTGGCATGGTCTTGGAGCAAAAAGAGTTGTGTCAGCAAGAGAATTGTCATTGAAAGAAATAAAGGAGATTCGTGAGCACATTCCGGATGATTTAGAGATAGAAACATTTATCCATGGTGCAATGTGTATATCATATTCGGGAAGATGTCTTCTGTCTGCTTTTATGACGGGAAGGGATGCAAACAAGGGAGCGTGCACACATCCCTGCAGATGGAAATATGCAGTAGTCGAAGAGCAAAGACCGGGAGAATATATGCCGGTATATGAGAACGAAAGAGGAACTTATATTTTCAACTCCAAAGATTTGTGTATGATTGAGTATATTCCTGAACTTGTTGACGCAGGAATCGACAGTTTCAAGATTGAGGGAAGAATGAAGACAGCCCTCTATGTTGCAACAGTAGCAAGAACATACAGAATGGCGATTGATGATTATTTTGAATCTGAAGAAAAGTACAGAAACAATATTCCAAAATACAGAGAAATGATTTCTCAGTGTACATACAGACAGTACACTACAGGATTCTTCTTTGGAAAACCGGATGAGACAACTCAGATTTACGACAATAACGTGTACGAGAGAGATTATATTTACCTTGGTATTGTCGGAGAAGAGACAGAGAAAAATGTATATCACATCGAGCAGAGAAACAAATTCTGCGTCGGTGATAAGATTGAAGTTATGAAGCCGGATGGAAGAAATATCGAGGTTGAAGTATTGTCAATAAAAAATGAAAAGGGCGAAGAGATGGAGAGTGCTCCGCATCCAAAGCAGCAGCTCTATATTAACCTTGGAATAGAACTTGACAGATATGATATTCTTCGAATGAAAGACAAGGCGACAGAATAATAAATAAGAATAAAGGAAAAAGGGGATAGTTATGCAGAAAATACTTATAGTTGAAGATGAAGACAGTATTGCAAAGTTGATTGAAGTAACACTCAGTATGGGGAATTACAGTTGTGATGCATGTAATAACGGACTGGATGTTTTGAATATGGTTCAGAAACAGAAATATGATCTGATATTACTGGATGTAATGTTGCCGGGGATGGATGGTTTTACGGTTATGGAAAAGATTAAGGCAATGAACATTCCTGTTATTTTTATAACTGCAAAGCAGGATGTTACAGACAGAGTAAAGGGTTTAAAACTTGGAGCAGAAGATTATATTTTAAAACCGTTTGATCCTATGGAACTCCTTGCAAGAGTGGAAGTTGTATTCAGACGATTCCAGGCAGGAAGCGACGATACGCTTTCATACAAAAATATCGAGATAAACACAAATATGCATCAGGTTAAGATTGATGGAATGACAAAGTCACTCACGCCAAAGGAATTTGATCTGTTTGTGTACTTTGTAAAACATCAGGAGATTGTAGTAAGAAAAGAGAGACTATTGTCTGAAATATGGGGATATGATTTCCAGGGAGAGACAAGAACTGTGGATACTCATATTCAGCAGATAAGAAAGAAACTCGGATTGCAGCAGGAGTTGCTCACAATACCGAAGGTAGGTTACTGTTTGAAGAAAGTGGAAAACTAACATGAAAATTTGGCAGAGAGTTTTTATAATGTCATTACTGGTTGTTGCATTGTCAGTACCTCTTGGAGGTCTGTATATTATTAATAATCAGTTGTCTGCACAGATTGACAGAGAGATAAGGGACAGTTCGGTTTTTCATGAACAGTGTTATACTGAGCTGAATAACAAAATCAACAGTGTATGTAATGTTGAGGTGGACGGTCTGCAGTGCATTAAAGTAATGCCAAGTTATAAGTCTTTTGAAACAATTATTCAGAACTTAATAGAAGAAAAAACAAGTTCCTATTCAGGTCTTAAGGTAGCTCTCGATGATGAGTTTGTCAGAACAAACGGGCGCTATAGAAATGTTGTTGAAAACAATGACGAGATGTATGAAAACGGCCAGACAAAATACGAAATTTTGGAAAGTGCCAATGAATATTTCCTGATAATGTGCACAGAGCAGATTGTGTGGGGAAGAAATATCAAGGTGAGTACCAGCATGGATGTAAGCCGCGTGTTTGAAGAATACGTCAATCAGACTGTACGACTTAGAAATATGACTGTTTTTATCGGCTTGTTTGCAGGTTTTGTACTTTTATTTATTATTAGACTTACACTCAAACCAATCAAACAGTTACAGAATTATGTTCATGAGATTGCTGATGGAAATTACGAGCAGATTGTGGATGTCAAGGGAAGTCCCGAGATTGAAGATCTTGCAAATGATGTTAATATTATGGCGGAGAGCATAAAGGAAAATGTTGAGCGACTGGCCGAGGTTGCAGAGAGTCGAAGGATGTTTATCGGAAATATGGCACATGAGATGAAGACACCTCTGACAGGTATTTTAGGATTCGCTGATATTTTGCAGATTAATCCGAATCTTACGCCGGAACAGGTCAATGAGTACTCAGGATATATTTACAGAGAGGCATTGAGACTGAAGGGAATGTCAGGTAAATTATTGGAACTTGTGAGTGTACAGGATGACATTGTTATCACTCAGGAAGTAAGTCTTAATGAAGTCGCAAAAGAGATAATAGAGACTGAGAACATGGTTCTTCAAAAGGAAGATATTACTCTTGTTTCAAGACTTTGTGAAGCAAGAGTAAATGCAGACCCTGACTTACTGAAATCTGTGTTTTATAATCTTTTGGACAATGCAAGAAAAGTCACTGAAAAAGGTGGAAGTATTGAATTTAAGATGCAAAGGGAAGATGACAGGGTAGTAGTTAAAGTCAGGGATTACGGAATTGGTATAAGGCAGGAAGAAATCAAGAAGATTCTTGAGCCTTTCTATATGGTAGATAAGTCGCGTTCCAGAAAGAGCGGAGGAGCCGGTCTTGGTCTGGCATTGTGTAATAAGATAGTAACTTTGCATCATGGAACATTGGATATTCAAAGTGTTGTGGGAGAGGGAACAACTATGATAGTTACACTTCCATTGGCCGGGGAGGATGATAACTGATGAATGATAAGAGAAAAATAAGAGAATACAAAGCTTTTCTTTGGACAGTTATTCTTGCTGTTATGATTCTTCTTACAAGTTTTATTGGTGTAAAGTATTTGTCAGTGAGGGAAATATCCAAAAATCTCAACACTGCGGATGCAGTTTCTGTTAACTTGGAAAAGAATGGAAATGAGGTGACTTACGCAACAACAGATTTTTGGAAATCCAAAGAATGGGAAAACAAGCCACTTGTTCATGTGGACAACGACATTGTAAACTTTGTCAATCTGACTTTAGACTCTCTTGACTATGAATATTCCGTTACAGATGATATGCATGAGATAAAAAAAGGCGAGTATATTAATATATTTGATTTATATTCTGCAAAAGTAAAAGTCTATATTGATAAGAATAAAAAAGTCTATTCTGTGATAGTTGATAAGGATAATAATCTCACTATCGAAAACGACAGAGAAAAGGCTAAGGAAGATATTTACAAGTATCTTACTACAGTTAAAGGTTCAGGGATTCTATACGATCTTATTAATGAAACAGAAACACATCTTCTGTCTTTTGGTCTGGTAGATGCTAACCCGAATATTTCGGACAATGTCATTTACGGGTACCACAAGATTGCGAGAATGGATACACTTAATGATGTTGGATTTTATAATGGAAACAATTCGCTGGCGGTTATCGTTGCTGAGACAATTGAACTTAAGAATAAAGTGGGAATTGCTGTAAAAGCAAAAGAAAATGATGGTGGAGTTTTTGTTTCGTATGATTATAAAGATATGCGGATAAACGGTATTACAGTTTCAATAGCTGATTACTGATAATAAGTTAATATGGAGTTTATTTAATAGTTTAAACGTACTAAAAGGCATTCGTCGACATATACTGTATTATATGTCGAAGGGTGCCTTTTATGATATTGTTTGAAGAACCGCTTACAAAAGAGGAAGAAGATAAATATCTGGAACTACTTCAACAAGGTGACAAAGAGGCAAAGGATATTCTGATAGAGAGAAATCTAAGACTTGTTGCACATGTTGTGAAGAGATATGCGAAAGATGAAAAAGAAATGGAAGAACTGATTTCGGTAGGTTCAATAGGACTTATTAAGGCAATAAATACATTTAATGCAGGGAAAGGAAATAAACTGGCGACATATGCGGCAAGATGTATAGAAAACGAAATACTTATGATGTTTAGGAGTGAGAAAAAGAAGAGTAAAGAAGTATCTCTTAACGAACCGATAGGTACAGATAAAGAGGGCAATACAATTAATCTTATTGATGTTATTGAAGAAAAAAATTCAGATGTTTATATAAAAATAGAAAATAATGAGAATATTAAACTTTTAAAAATATATATGGAAAAGTATCTTACCGACAGGGAGAAAGAAATCATAAGAAAGAGGTACGGCATAGACGGGGAAGATGTGCTGACTCAGAAAGAAATAGGCGAAATGTATGATATTTCCAGAAGTTATGTCAGCAGAATTGAAAAGAAGGCACTTGGAAAATTGAAAAAAGCATTTGACAACACATATAAAAAGTGATAAAAGATTATATATATAAAGAGTGATAATGTTAAAACTGAAAGTATTATATAGATGGTTGAAATAATTATATTTTATATAGGTGCAAAAGGGGAAATATATGGTTACAAGTGTTAATAGTGCGACAATATACGGAATAGAAGCATGTGTGGTTACAGTGGAAACTGATATCAGTGACGGGCTTCCGTCTTTTGATATGGTGGGGCTTTTGTCATCTGAGGTCAGGGAGGCCAGAGAGAGAGTTAGAACGGCAATCAAAAACTCCGGATTTGTCATTCCACCCAAAAGAATAACTATTAATCTTGCACCGGGAGATTTGAGAAAGTCGGGAACATATTTTGATCTTCCAATTGCAGTCTCAATTCTTGCCAGTATTGGTATTATTCCACAAAACATGATTAAAGATTATATGTTCGTGGGAGAATTAGGATTGGATGGACATATGGTGAGAGTTAACGGAGTATTGCCCATCGTTTTGAAAGCTATGGATGAGGGAATGAAGAAATGCTTCGTTCCAAGCGGTAATATAACGGAGTGCTCATTGGCCAAAGGCATTGATATTATTCCTGTTGACAACCTAAATGAACTGGTAGGGCAAATGGTATCAGGAGAATTGAATAGCGGTATATCGGTTCCTGAAGTTGCAATGTCCTATGGAGATGACTACTACGATTTTTCTAATGTAAAAGGTCAGGTGGCGGCAAAACGTGCAGCAGAGATAACAGCTGCAGGAATGCACAACATGCTCATGATTGGGACTCCCGGTTCGGGAAAGACAATGATTGCCAAATGTATGCCTTCAATTATGCCTTTATTGTCTGACGAAGAGAGAATAGAAGTGGCAAAAATATACAGCGTTGCAGGACTAAAGGATGGTGTGACAAGTGTGATGAGACCCTTTAGGAGTCCTCATCACACAGCTACTGTTGCATCTTTGGCGGGAGGTGGATTAAATCCTAATCCCGGGGAATTTACCCTTGCCCACAGAGGAGTTCTATTCCTGGACGAACTCCCCGAATTTTCAGGGAGAGCCATTGAATTGCTCCGACAGCCTTTAGAGGACAGAGTTATCTCTATTTCCAGAATGGGAGGAAAGTATGTGTTTCCTTCGGATTTCATTTTTCTTGGTGCAAGTAATCCGTGTAAATGCGGATACTATCCGGACAGGAATAAATGTAAGTGCACTGAATATGATGTGAATAAATACATGAGCAAAATTAGCGGTCCAATTATGGACAGGATAGATTTGTGCGTGGGTATTGAACCGGTAACTTACGAAGAAATAAACAGTAATGAGAAAGCAGAGAACTCTGAAATGATCAGAAAAAGAGTTGAGAGAGCAGTTTGCATTCAAAAAGAAAGATTTAAAGAAACATCTATTTCTTTCAATGGGCAGATAGACGGAAGACAGATAGAGGAGTTTTGTCCCTTGGGAAAAGAAGAGCGAAAAGTGATGGAATATGCCTTCAGTAAGCTTGATTTGAGTGTGAGAAGTTACAATAAAATTATAAAAGTAGCAAGGACAATAGCGGATTTGGAAGAACAAAAAGATATTGGAAAACGTCATCTTTTAGAAGCGATAAATTTTAGAAGCAGATATGTATAAATAAAAACTGAAAACCTTCATACGCAGTTTTCAGAATCCTCTATCGCATTAAGCAAATGTTTTAGTGAAATCCATTTGCTTGAATGCTCCCAGAGTTATTCTGAAAACTGCTGTAGTCTACTGAACTGATAATTTTAAAACTAATAATTATCTTGAATGAACAAATTATAGGAAATACAGACGAAAAAGAAGAAAATATCAAAATCGTCTGAAGAAAAATTCCAAGCAATACAGACGAAAAAAGAGAAAATATCAAAATCGTCTGAAGAAGAAATATAGGCGATACAGACGAAAAAGAAGAAAAAGCCAAAATCATCTGTAGAAGAAATATGGGCAATACAGACGAAAAAGAAGAAAAAGTCAAAATCATCTGTAGAAGAAATATGGGCGATACAGATGAAAAAGAAGAAAAAGTCAAAATCATCTGTAGAAGAAATATGGGCGATACAGATGAAAAAGAAGAAAAAGTCAAAATCATCTGTAGAAGAAATATGAGAATATAGACGAAAAAGAAGAAAAAGCCAAAATCGTCTGTAAAAGAAATATGAGAATACAGACGAAAAAGAAGAAAATATCAAAATCGTCTGAAGAAGAAGTCCAAGCAATACAGACGAAAAAGAAGAAAATATCAAAATCGTCTGAAGAAGAAGTCCAAGCAATACAGACGAAAAAAGAGAAAATATCAAAATCGTCTGAAAATTGATGAGCACAGGATTAGTATGATATGTTTCAAAATATATACTTTGTGAAATAAGTAATTCAAAAAAACGGGTAGGAGGATTGATGACAAGAGAAGAATTGTGGATATGGTACGCGACACTTTTAGATGAACCAAATGGAATAACATATAAGACTTTTGAAAGTACTCAGGAGATTAAGGAGGTTTATGAAGCGGGTATTGATCAGTTAGTGGAACAGTACAAGTTTTCTAAAAAAGAAGCAGAACAGATTGAGAAGTCTAAAGAATCAGGGAAGTTAGAAATTTGTATGAAACGAATGAGGGAGGGGGAGATTCATTTTGTAACTGTTGAGGATAAATTATATCCGGAGAGGCTTAAGCAGTTTGAAGATAAGCCAAAGTTCCTATTCTATAAAGGAAATCTTCCAAAAGAGTATCTTCCGACAGTAGGGATGGTTGGTGCGCGGGCATGTACTAATTACGGTCGCAACATGGCAAAAATGCTTGGGGAGGAATTGTCTTCTAATCATATTCAGATTATCAGCGGACTGGCAAGGGGGATTGATACATACAGTATGATTGGAGCCATATCAGGGAAAACTCCCACATTTGCAGTTCTTGGAAGTGGTGTTGATGTATGTTATCCCATAGAAAATATAGAACTTTATGAAGAAATATTGAATAATGGAGGAGGCATTATTTCTGAATTTATCCCGGGATCTTCACCGCTTCAGTGGCATTTTCCCGTTAGAAACAGGATAATAAGTGGTTTGTCAGATAAGGTGGCGGTGATTGAGGCAAGGGAAAAAAGCGGAAGTCTTATTACCGTAGAATATGCTCTTGAGCAGGGAAAGGATGTATGGGCAGTTCCCGGAAGAGTGGGAGACAGCCTTAGCAGTGGCTGTAACAGACTGCTGAAATGCGGCGCCGGAGTACTTACAAGCGGTTACGATATAATTGAAGATATGTCATCTGTTGTAAAGGATATAAAACAACTTGGAGCCGCAAAAGAAGAACAGATGGATATGATGGAGGAAACAAACTTGAAAGTGTATAGGGCAATTGAAAGTTACCCGCAATCCATAACTGAGATAATGAAAAAAACGCAGTTGGGCTATGAAAAAATAATAGAGATTTTGTTGTGTTTACAGATGAGTGGAGTGGTTGAAGAGATAAGTAAAAATTATTTTGTAAGATGCATTAAATAGTAGTAAAAAATACATAAAAATAAGATTATGAAGAAAAAATGCAAGCCTTCTTTCTTTACAATTTTTTTAATGTGCATGACTGGATACTTGCAAACAAAATGTGAAATTTCATCTTTCAAATATAAAAATTTTCATCTTTCAAATAAAAAAAACTTGAAAAAGATTTATTGTTGGTGTATATTGAGTTAGGTTTGCACCCGACGGGTGGATATATTTTATATAGAAGAAACACGTTTATATTTTGAAAATAATATGGAGTTTTCCGGTATTTTTTTAAGGAAAAGCATTTTTCAAAAATGAATTTTCCGGTAAGAATAATGGAATAACTTCACGGGACAGGAGTATCAGATGGCAAAATATTTAGTTATCGTGGAATCACCGGCAAAGGTAAAGACAATAAAAAAGTTTTTAGGAAGCAATTATGAAGTTGTTGCTTCAAACGGTCACGTAAGAGATCTTCCAAAGAGCACAATGGGAGTGGATTTTGATAATGATTTTGAACCAAAGTATATTACCATTAGAGGAAAAGGCGACAAGCTTGCGGAACTTAGAAGAATGGTCAAAAAAGCAGATAAAGTATTTCTCGCAACTGACCCGGACCGAGAGGGAGAAGCTATTTCGTGGCATTTGGCAAATGCACTAAAACTTGATGATAAAAAAGCAAAGAGAATTACTTTCAATGAGATAACAAAACCTGCCGTAAAGGCATCACTCAAAGAGCCTAGAACAATAGATATGGACAGAGTAGATGCACAGCAGGCGAGAAGAGTTCTTGACAGAATGGTTGGTTACAGCATTAGCCCTCTTCTTTGGAATAAGATTAAGAGAGGACTCAGTGCAGGACGTGTACAGTCAGTAGCTCTCAGAATGCTTTGTGACAGAGAAGAAGAGATTAATGCATTTATTCCAAAAGAATACTGGGATATGAATGCGGTAATTAATGTTAAAGGTGAAAAGAAACCTTTAGTTGCAAGTTTTTACGGAACTAAAGACGGCAAGATGGATATTGAGGGTAAGGCTCAGCTTGATGGTATAATAAAAGAAATCAAGGGAAGCAAATTTAAGGTTTCTGAAATAAAGACAGGCACAAGGGTGAAGAAAGCACCGGTTCCTTTCATTACCTCAACACTTCAGCAGGAAGCATCAAAGGTGCTTAACTTCTCAACTCAGAAGACTATGAGACTTGCTCAGCAGTTGTATGAAGGTGTTGACATTAAGGGAAGAGGTACAATAGGTCTTATTACATATCTTCGTACTGATTCAACAAGAATATCAGACACTGCGGCAGAGCAGGCAGCAGAATATATTAAGGCAACTTACGGAGAAAAGTATGTAGCCAAAGTGATAAAAGAAAATAAGAACGGTAAGAAGATTCAGGATGCGCACGAGGCAATTCGTCCAACTGATATCACACTTACACCGATAATGGTAAAGGATGAGTTGAGTAGAGATCTGTTCAGATTGTATCAGCTTATCTGGAAGAGATTTACAGCCAGCAGAATGGAAAGTGCTATTTATGATACAACTTCCGTAAAAATAAGTGCAAAAGATTATTTGTTCACAGCATCTGCTTCTAAAATCGGATTCGATGGTTTCATGTCAGTATATGTAGATAGTGAGACAGAAAAAGTTGAAGCAAATAATATTATAAGTAAACTGACAAAAGAGTCAGAACTTACGCTTGAAGAACTTGAGGAGAATCAGCATTTTACACAGCCACCTGCACATTTTACAGAAGCTGCACTTGTAAAGGCAATGGAAGAACTTGGTATAGGAAGACCAAGTACATATGCTCCAACTATTACAACAATTCTTGGAAGAAGATATATTACAAAGGAAAAGAAGAATCTTTATGTCACAGAACTAGGTGAGGCTGTTAACTCAGTTATGAAGACAGCATTCCCTGTTATTGTTGACACAAGTTTCACTGCAAATATGGAATCACTTCTTGACAGTGTGGAAGAGGGACTTGTCTCATGGAAGACAGTTATCAAAAACTTCTATCCTGATTTGAAAGATGCGGTAGACAATGCCGAGAAGGAACTTGAAAAAATCGAAATCGCAGATGAAGTATCAGACGAAATCTGTGAAGAGTGTGGACGCCAGATGGTTATCAAATACGGACCACACGGTAAGTTCCTAGCGTGTCCCGGATTCCCTGAATGTAAGAATACAAAGCCATATCTTGAAAAGATTGGAGTGCCATGTCCTGACTGCGGTAAGGAAGTGGTAATCAAGAAAACTAAAAAGGGAAGAAAGTTCTACGGCTGTATTGATTATCCGGAATGTAACTTCATGTCATGGCAGAAACCATCAGCAAAGAAGTGTCCTGAGTGTGGAGGCTTTATGGTTGAAAAGGGTAACAAACTTGCCTGCGGTGACGAAAACTGTGGATATGTTGAAATGATTTCCAAAGAAGAAAAATAGAAAGAAAAATAGATGTTAGATGAATTGTGTCTAAAGTGTGAAAAATGTGAATAAAAATGGTGAAACTAATAAAATATACTTGAAATTAATGTGAATTTTGTTATATAATTTAGTCAGAAGAATTGAGGAAACTGATTGTTCTGAGGTTCGTCTAAATATCTAAATATCTAAAAATAACACCCTGTTTGGTCGCAGGGTGTTATTTTTATGTCGTAAACAAGCACTAGAACAAAAAGAAAAAAGTGATATAATTATACATATATAGTATCGGATTGATGACATATTGTAACAGCTAATGAAAGTGAGGAGAAAAACATGAAAACTATTAAAAGACTCTTAGTTGTATTTTTGTCTGTTGCACTTACTGTAGTAACGGTGCCTTTTCAGGTTCAGATAAATGCGGCAGATATGTTTACTTTTACATTTAAGGATGCCACCCCTAACCATTGGCTGAAAGGTTCTGCTGATGGTGTGACTACATTATATGAGATTAGTTCCGGTGGACAAACATATCCTATGACTATGATGAGTAATGGAAGATACTGGTGTGCAGATATTCCGGAAAATCTGGGAGCGTTTACTGTCAACAGAAAGTCTGAGGATGGGACAAGTGTTTGGAACAGTTGGAACCTTAACACTTCAGCAAGAGGCGGAATGACTGTCTATGCTGCTACCGGTTCAGGCAGCGGAACGTGGATTGAACAGTCTACTCCTGTGGACCCTGTAGACACAGACTATTCTATATATGGTACTATGGATACAGAGATTGCGTCTCATCCAAGCAACAATATCAACATTCCACAGATAGTTGATACTAACGACGGTGATAATGATCTTATAGTAGTTCCTGCTATTTATTACAATTATGTCAATGAAGCTGCCGCCGGAATATATTCTGACACTTGTAATTGGTGGAAACAGTTTCTTGCTTTTGACCATGCTATCACAAAAAAATATTATGGGGAGAATAAATTAAGATATCCATTGTACACTCAGGCTGCAGACTCTTTTGATACCTATGGTGGAATAAGTACAAACAGAAAGTTAGAAGAGATGTTTACAGAGGATGAGCCTTATGACAGTACTATAACAGATGCGGAAACTTTATTTTATGTTAATCATAATCTGTCTGCAGGGTTGTCACAACTGTACTCACCTGTTCAGGGACTTGTTGCAGACTTCCTTAGTACTGACAGGAAGCTGTTGTCTTCAGAAAAAAGCAACAACAGAAATGTCATAATGCCATTTTTTGATGATAACTTCCTTGGAACAACCGGAGACGAGGTTATTAAAGAAGGATATTGGGCAACAAGATATGGAAGTATTAATGAACCGTTATCCTTTCCGTTTAGAAAACAGGGCGATTTGTATATATTTGACAGCAATTCCGGAATAGACAATATAAGAGTACTGGGGGATGGGACTGTAACATATAGTTCTGCGGCCAGTGCAAGGGTATCAGACGCAACAAACGATGATACGGGATTTTTCCCTTTTAATGACTCTTCAAACAGTGGAAATTCCAAAACTCTTAAATACGGCTTTGGAACAAGAATGGATATTCCTTTTACTGTGCCTCAAACCGGAGACGAGATAAAGTTTAATTTCCGAGGTGATGATGACATCTGGGTATATATTGATGGCAGACTGGTTCTTGATTTGGGAGGCGCACATGGAAATGCAGAGGGTGAGATTAATTTTACTACAGACAATGTATATGCAAAAGATGCATATGTTATGGACTATTCTGCAGACAAAATTCAAAGTGCGTCAGACAACAAGGTTTTATCAGATTTATTTGACGATGAATTATATTTTACAGATCCGTATGAAGAGCATACTATGACAATATTTTATATGGAACGTGGTTTGTATGATTCGAACTTGATGATTTCATTTAATTTCGATGCAAAAAATCTTGTTCAGGCAAGTGGCTTTAATGTAGATAATCACATTACAGCTTCAAATGTAGACAGTGCATTGAGAGGAATGACAAAATACGTCGCTGAACAAGATACTTTTGAGTACAAAATTTTAAATACTGACAACAATTCTGATGAGGCACATCAGATATTACCTAACGGGGTAACAGACACTTCAAGGAACGGTTCAGGAAATGTAGCCAACAAAGAAGTTCTTGTGCTAGGTCAGGACGAGGAAACTATCAATAGGAATTCAATCAGAAATAATAAAATAAGTGTTGCACAAAAACAATATGACAAATACAATACACTGTTTGAAATAGAAGATGGAGATGGCAACACCATAGTATCATCTTCACCGCCAAACTACACTCAGACTGATGAAAATGGTACCTGGCTAAAGGCAGATGATGATTCTTATAGAGGTAAGCCCGGATCACAAACTGTTCTGGTACAAAACGCAACTGTTTCTGACGATATATCACAGAGTATTACTACAAATGTAGCTTTTTACAACGATATAAAAGTATCCGGTTTTTCAATTACAAAACAATATGACGGTTCACAGGAAACAGAGTTTACATTCGAAGTGGGCTATACAAAACTTTTTGGTGCTGTGGTGAGTGGTAGCAGTATGCTTACAGGTAGTCTAAACAATGTTAGATATACCGTTGGAGGAGAGACAAGGACAGTCACAAATAACTGCATTACAATAAGAGCAGGACAGACTGCTGTATTTGAGGGTATACCTGTAGACACAATTGTGACGGTAAGAGAGTTATATGCCGGTGCATCCTTTACCAGCGTTACTGTTTCAAATTCCTCAAACAATGCTGAAAACTTAACATTTACTGACAATACAAAAAAGTCTGCTACTATAGGAACTTCGCAAAATACTCCTGCATTTTTATATGTAAATACAAGGATTGTGGGAGACAGATGGGTATACTATACAGAAGTTGGAAAAGAAACGTCCCTTCCTATACCGGATGAATATCAGGATAAGGTGACAACAAGCATCCCTGTAGAAGTGGAATTGGAAGATGAAGAAGTAACATCTTATGCAATTACAGATAACACAGTATTTTTCAATCCACCGGATGGATGGGATACATCAAAAATATATTGTTATCAGTGGAATGATAGTGTACGGCCTCTGGGAAATTGGCCGGGCACGAAGATGAATTACGATTCACAATCAGGTTATTATTATATTGAACTTGGAGGCACTGAAACACAAACAAATCTTATTTTTAATAATGGCAGCGGAACTAATATACCTCAGACAGGCAATCTGACGTATCAACTGGGATATCCTCTAAAGTTGTACGATGCTTCAAACGGAGGAACTCTTGATGATACAAAATGGACATTTATCAGTCCTATCAGAAATTATAATCTGTTCTATTTGCCTGCAAATACTCCATATACCTATTATTATATTTATCAAACCGGAAGTAGTAATATAGTTGGCGAATGGCCGGGTAGACGACTTACAATGGTTGAATATGATGGTACAACATATTATGTTGGTATTATTCCATCAGGACTCACTGATCCAAAGGTTATTTTTAACGATTATAATGGTACCCAGAGTGCGGAATTATCATTTACAAGTGGAAAATCATATTATTACTCCGGCTCTGCTCTTAATGAGTTTACTCTTCCAAAGAGAACTACCATAGAATACGAGAGCGTTAATCTGAATGAATGGTCTACACAGGCAAACAGTATATTATTCGAAGAAGATGCAAATCCAAATCATAGAGCACAAGTTGTCTGGACCAATGCTGATCCGGATAATGAACTTAGCAAACATACTCTGACCATGACATCAACTCACGTTGGAAAGGATAGCTTTGAAATTGTGCTTCACAACGAAGATGGAACACAAAAAATTATTCAGGTGATAGCGTACAACTATCAGATAAATGACCAAATATATGTTCCTGATTATGGACTGAGACTTAATATGTCTTCCGGTGTAAACGGATTATTTGGTACTTCAGGTGACGGCTATGACTATGAGAACAATATAAGCATAAATAATCAGACTATATTAGACAGTGTGGAAGATGCAGATACAGAAAACTTTTTTGGATTTTCAAATGATGCAACAGGTACGAAATACAAAAACAGTATGTATTATAATGTTTCACCCGGAGAGTTTGAATTATCAAAACAGTTCAATCAGGCATTGGTGTCAATTGATGGCAGTGGAAATATTATATATACCCCGCAGAAGTTTATGTCGGATGTAGATAGTTTTTCATACGGCGTTCAAGTATCAAGAAGTGATTTGGATAATTCGGATGAAAAAGATGCTACAAATTCCACACCTGTAATGACAGCCAACGTAAAAGTTATTCCGGCTAACATAATATATTATGAAGATAATTTTTCAAATAGTGGAACAGCCTTAGCGGACGGTGATAATGGTATTATATACAGCACGAATAGGACGAGTGGAGAGGACGCTCAAAATTATCAGTCGGGAGATAATCTGGAACAGTTTGGACATGATTCTTCATATGAAAGAACCGGAGAATTTAGTCAGGGAATAAGTCACGTTCTCAACAATGGGGACACTGCTATATTCGCATTTAAAGGAACAGGATTTGATATAAATAGCAGAACTAATTATGCAACAGGAATTCTTCAGGCAACAGTTTATGACAGAGAAAAAGTCATAATCGAAGATGGCAAAGTTAAAGCTAAGCCAGGCATGGGATTCTCTTGTATTGAAAAAACAATTCTTGTTAATACGTATTATCAGAACGGAGATTTGTATCAAGTACCTGTAATAAGTTTTAGAAGCGATTCCTTAGAAGCAAAAGAGTATGTAGTAAAACTTTCGGCCGGAGGAGATAACAAAATCATCTACATAGACGGAATAAGAATATATAACCCGATAACAGATTATAATGCTGACGTAGAAGAAGCATACTCCCTTATAGGAGAAAATGATGCTATTAAGGATGAAGTGAAATCCTTAATACTTGGAAATGCTGAGTACGGAACAAATTATACAGAAATAACAGGAGATGAATCTGAAATAATTGCAAGGCTTGGCAATCCAAAAGTATCCATTATTGATTATTCAACGAATTCTCTCACAGTAGGAAAAACTGTTGTTGAGGCGTTTACTTCTTATTCGGAATCTGGTGGAACACCGTCAACCATAAGCGATTTGATTACATATGCACAAGCAGGACCTAATCATGAATTGTATTTGTCAAATGATTATGGGATTGCATTTGTTGCCTCGAGTCTTTCAGATACCAATAGCACACTTCAGATAGGTGCAAAAAAAGTAACAGCAGAAGGCAGCGTCACTTTGAAATATCTCAAATCTGACAACTCATGGGGAGATGTTGCAACTATCAATTCATCATCGGAAAATTATTATAAACTGGATGATTTTCTTTCAGAAATGCCTGTAGATATTTCTGGACATCCTAAGGTTGTTTTGAGAGTGGTAAGCACTAATAATGCATTATTATCTATGACTTACCTGAAATATAATAATTTCAGTATAAAAGTATTAGAGGAAGGTATAAATACCGAGGTAGACGAAGCCAAAATAGAGCTTACCGGAGAAAATATGGGTGGTAGCTTTAACAGAAGAACTCAGCAATATGAAGCGGGTGTCACGGCTTCTATCACTTTAACAACAACAGAAGATTGTTATGATGTTAAACTGAAGGTTAAAGGTAGTGAAGTCAGTGCAATTAAGAGATGCGAAGAAAATGACGGAACATACACATGGACTCTGAGTTTCAAAACACAAGAGGTGTGGAATATGTCAGATATTGAAGTATACACTTATACAATAAAATGATAATAATGGAGAACTACATGAAAAAGATTTTTTACAGACTAGGTTCACTTTGTATGATTGCATGTTTGGCATTGCCAATATGCAATCATACAACCGGTACTGAAATATTATGTTTGGCAGCTGATAATATTCAGACCGGATATTGTGGTGAGAATGCCAGATGGCAGTACAATACTCAAACCAAATCACTAACAATTTCAGGAACAGGAAAAATAAGTGATAATTACAAATTTAACAGAGAAATCAAATATTTAACTTTGGAGGAAGGCATTACGGAGATTGGGGATAGTGTATTTTACAATACATCAATAGAGAATGCGTCTTTTCCAAATTCGTTGACTAAAATAGGATATGCATCATTTTGGGGATGTGAGAATCTAAAAAGTATTTCTTTGCCTGTATCACTTTCGTATATTGGTGAAGTAGCCTTTGAAAAATGTACAGCATTAACGGAAATAAATGTTGATAATGATAATTCTGTGTTTATGTCTGTTGATGGGATATTGTATTCAAAGGATGGAAAAAGCTTGATTCTCTACCCGGCCTCAAAAGAGGGAGAATCCTTTGAAATTCCTTCAAATACCGAAACGTTAGGTGAATATGCATTTGATTTTAATAATAAACTTCGAAAAATAATAATTCCTAATTCCTTAAAAGATCTAGGGAGTGATACACCTTTTTTGGAAGTATGTCATATAGAAGATTTGGATGTGACTTCAGATAATCAGTATTATAAATCTATCGATGGCATTCTCTATAACAAAGATATGACTACATTGATCAAGTATGGTCCCGGACGCACACAGGATAAGTTTCTTGTGCCTTATGGAGTAGAACATATTGAAAAAATGGCATTTAAAGACTCTTCATTTTTAAAAGAACTATTTGTAAGTGAAAGAGTTGCAGACATAGGAAGAATGGCACTGTATGGATGTATTGCTCTTGAAAAACTGACAGTTGAAAATCCTGCATGTGATATTGATTATTCTATTGATACAAACAATTTAAATGGAAAGCTTACAATAGTAGCATATGAAGATTCTCTTGCATACAAATATGCAAAAGATAAAAATATTAGCTGTGAGCTACTTCCAAAAAAGGAAGATGCTATTGAACAGAAAGAAACGACAGTTACTAGTGAAGAATCCGGTCAGAATAGTACAAATGACAATCAGAATTCCGGTAATACAGCGACAACAAATACAAATGAAAAATCAACACAGCCGGATACTACCAAAACATCAAATACTGTAACTAAAACCAAAAACACTGAAACTAAAACAGAAAGTAATATTTTTCTTAAAAAAGCTAAGATAAAAAAAACACAATACTCTAAAAAGAAGCTTGTAATAGTAATAAAGAAGGTAAAGAATGCTTCCGGGTACGAAGTCGAGGTGGCAAAGGATAAAAACTTCAAAAAAATAATTTATAAGAGAAACTTCAAAAAAATAAATGCAACAATAGTATCTGCAAAGATAAAGAAAAAGAGTGTTTATTATATCAGAGTGAGAGCTTTCAAGAAAATAAAACAGAAATATTATTTTGGAAAATGGTCAGCAAAAAAGTCAGTGAAACACTATTGATACTAATGAAACAAAGTTAATACACGTCCTAGTAATTTGATTCGATTTATATTATACTATATAGGATTGATTTGGTGGATATTGGATTGGCACCAAACTGATTAAAACAGACATAGCTTTCAATATGGTTAGATTTTGTGAGAATTATGTCTTAGACGAGGAAAGGCTCTTTTTTAAAAGAGAAAGGTAATTAAGATGGGAAAATATTTTGGAACTGACGGTTTCAGAGGAGAAGCTAACGTCAACCTTACAGCTATGCATGCTTTCAAGGTCGGAAGATTTTTAGGCTGGTATTATGGAAGATATCACAAGTGTTCTGTCGCAATCGGAAAGGACACAAGACGAAGCAGTTATATGTTTGAGGACGCTTTGTCAGCAGGTCTTACAGCTTCAGGAGCAGATGTATATCTTTTACACGTTACTACAACACCTAGTGTTTCATATGTAGTAAGAACAGAGGATTTTGATTGTGGTATTATGATTTCTGCAAGTCACAATCCATTTTATGATAACGGAATCAAACTTATCAACGGCGATGGCGAAAAGATGGAGCAGGAAGTTATTGATAAGGTTGAAGAATATATTGATGGAGATATTGACAGTATCCCATATGCTACAACAGATAAGATTGGAAGAACAATTGACTACTTTGCAGGAAGAAACAGATATATGGGTTATCTTATGACTCTTGCAACAACTTCCTTTAGAAATGTAAAGGTTGGTCTTGACTGCTCAAATGGTAGTGCATGGTCAATTGCAAAGAGTGTATTTGATGCACTTGGAGCAGAGACATATGTTATCAACAACGAACCTGACGGAACAAATATCAATATGAACTGCGGTTCAACTCACATTGAAGTTCTTCAGAAGTTTGTTAAGGAAAAGAAACTTGATATTGGTTTTGCATATGATGGTGATGCTGACAGATGTCTTTGTATTGA
>JAEEGF010051337.1_pt1 | contig 29585 bp, 36 predicted proteins | sample 9134171 | NCBI WGS metagenome assembly JAEEGF01 (sample SAMN16246542, study PRJNA631951) | gut metagenome | biome: gut microbiome; feature: rumen; material: AP-attached | host: Bos | place: Iran: Karaj | collected 2018-10 | reverse complement strand
TTTATTATAAAAGTTTAGTTTATTTAACTTTACTATTACTTAATTCTAATTTTTTAATTTTTTCACTATTTTCTTTTATTTTTTCTTCATATTCTTGAATACAATTTCTTAAATATTCTTTATCATATTGAGGAAATTCAGCTTTTCCTAGTGAATCTAAAAATGCTTCGCCATTAAATGGTTTTTCACCATCAAATTCACAGTCAACAGACCACTTATATAATGATATAAAATTAGCCATTGCATTTGTTATGATAAGGACTACTATATAAGCAATTATTTGTTTTAATTGAGTGCCTGGTTGTTTATCAACAACAATATATTCATTCTTATCAACATTATATATTGTTCCTTCATAATATTCACCTTCTGATAATTCTTTTTCAGTTAATGAAGTCTTTGTTTCAACATATGATTCATTTGGTCTTTTTAAAATATCTTTTATAATTGTATCTTCATCATTAAGTGAACTAATTATTTTATCAATATCATCACCATAAACATTATATTTATTAACTGTTCTTGTAAAAAGACCATCTTCATTTTTTGTCCAAGCAGAACAATATGTTACTTTACTTACATAACTATCTAATTTTAAATATGTTTTTTCAGTATCCATATTGCCATTGCTATCAAAACTAGTTGTTTCTGTCAAATAATTTTTTTCAGTTTTTGAAAAAGGATTAACATTAGCTAGGCCAAGAAATCCAAAAGTAGTAAGTCCAGTAGCAAGAACATATGGCAATATAAATTTTCCAAATAATGCACTTGAATATAATTTATCACTTAAACGATCTCTAGCTATGATTCTTCTTCTATGTTTAAGATCATATTCTTTTTTTTCTTTTTCTTTCTTATATTCTTCTATTTCTTTTTTTAAAGAATTAATTACTTTTTCTTTTTCAGATAAGTTTTCCATTATACTTTACCCCCTCTTTTTCTAAGACGAGTTATATTATATCACAATTGATACAAAAAGTCAAGAATATTAACATACTTATAATCATCATAATATTTAATTATCTTTTGAAATATTAAGTATTATTCCAATGCTTATCATACTAACTAAAAGAGAAGAACCACCATAACTAATAAATGGTAGTGTTACCCCCATAATATATTAACTTTTATAACTTTTATATAGGTAAAATATATAAAAATTGTACTTTTTTGAATAGGTAATTGTTTTGTTGTTGAACTTTTTTATAATTGTGCTATATCTGTTAAACTTTTAAAGTTAAATAATATTTTGACTTCTTTACCATCTTCATTATCATATAATAGTATTTTGTTAATTAATGCTTTAATTGTTTTTCTACTAGGATTTGATAGACTTAAAAAATCTTCTACTGCTTTTCTGCAATTATAAAATTCTTTAATAGCATTCTTATTATCTCTTGACTCAATTGATTCCTTTAAAGAATTTTGAATATTTCTTAGTTTTGATAATTCATCTTCATGACTTTTTGATAAATTTTTATATACATCTAAAGATATTACTCCTTCAACCTTATCCGTATATAAATTAGATATAATATTCATTTCTTTATCTATTTTCTTATTTATTACATCTAGTTCTATATTCATTTTTTCTTTATCCTTATTATATTCATATATAGTGTTATCAGTTAAACTTTTAAAATCATAAGTTTCAATAAATTTTTTTCCAATTTTATTTAAATACATCAAAACGTCATTCTCTAGTTTCTTATAATTCAATCTATTAGGAGTACAATTACTATATTTTCCTTTTCTTTGATAATGATTACAATATGTATATAATGAATCTCCTGATTTTCTTTTTTTTAATGATACACCTATTGTGTGCCCACATCTTCCACATTTCATAAGTCCAGACAGTAAAAATCTTTCTAGATTTTTTTGATTTGGCATGTATGTTCTGTCTTTTAATACTTTTTGAACTTTTTCAAATGTTTCTTTATCTATAATTGGTTCATGAGTGTTTTTTACTATTATTCTATTTTCTTCATCTACTTTTCTTAACTTTTTTTGATTATAGCTTATTTTCTCAAGTGTATGTTGAACCATATTTCCAATATACATTTCATTTTTTAATATATTTTTTATTGTACCAGTTTTCCATACTCCATAACCATCATTCTCTATTACTTTTAATCCTCTTGTTTCTTTTTTATATACAACTGGAATTGGGATTTTTTCTTCAGTTAGTTTTTTTCCAATTTTAGAAGCTCCATATCCTTCTAAACATAACGAGAAAATATATTTAACAATTTTAGCCGAATCAGGATCTATTACTAATTTATGGTGATCATTTGGATCTTTAGAATAACCATAACAAGCAAAACTACCAATATATTCTCCTCTTTCTTGTTTAGCTCTAAATGATGATCTAACTTTTTTGGATACATCTCTTAAATATAAATCATTTACACCCAACCTTATACCAAGCATTGAATCTCCAATATTAGAATCAAAAGAATCATTTATTGCTATATATCTAATATTATGTTCTAAAAAATATTCTTCGATATATTTTCCAGTTCCATACATTTCACGGCCAAGTCTTGATAAATCTTTAGTAATAACACAATTAATTCTACCATTTTCAATGTCTTTGATCATTCTTAAAAATCCAGGTCTATCAAAATTTCCACCAGAATATCCATCATCTACATATTCATCTATAATCTTTAAATTATTATGTTTTGCAAAGCCATTTATTATTAGCCTTTGACTTTGAATAGAAGATGATTCATCATTTTTCTTTAAATCTTCCTTCGATAATCTTAAATACATTGCACAATTATAAATTTTGTCTGCTATCATTCTTCTACCCTCCAATCATTTATAGCAGCTCAAGTATAGCTGCATATTACCACATTTTTCATAAAATTCAAAATCATATATTTAAATATCTATTATTACTCATTTCATCCTTATAGCATGTTTCTAATATATGCTTCAAACTTTTACCTGCTTCATTATATATAAAAGATATTTCTACGTTCTTATTATTGTATACTCGCTTGATTGTTTCTATCATTTTGCCTCCTATTAAAATTATGTCTGTAACTTTATTTTTATGTTTTCAAAAGTTTATATTATCTTATATAAACATTTATTACTTTAGCATCGCTTCTTTCTATATATTCAAAGATATAATCCTTATATTTCCTTTCAAGTGAATCTTTATCAAACTTCCTTAATCCTTTTCTTGATATTATTTGCATATAATATTGAAAATTATTATCTATATAATCAAGTTTACTAATATTGTCTTTTAATATTTCTTCAATATTTTTTCTAACATCTTTAAATTTTTCTATATTATTATTTTTAATTTCTTTCAAAAAATCTTTACTATTTATTACGTTTTCGTTTTTTACTTCTTCTACTTTTGTTTTATCAATATCTTCAACAGTAAAATATGTAGATGATAAATCTTGCATTGGATGGCTTTCCCTTTTTACAACTCCTGATTCATAACAACTAAACTTATTAAATAATATTGTTTTTCTAATAATTGGATAACCTATTATTGGAAAAATAATCATTTTATAATGTAATTGTTTAATTTCTTCTGGAGTCATTAAATCTCTTGCCATTAACGAAGTTGATGTTCTTTCATCATTTTTATTCATATTATTAGATCTACTTATACTATCAGATTCAATTGTTTTCTTTCCTAATCTCTTACTTATAGATTCTGCTGTTTCTTGAGTATTAGTTTTTAAATAAACAAGACCACAATTATCAAGAATGATTTGTGCTATATCTTTTCCATATACATTATTAAGTTGAGCAAATGACTGAATAAAAAAATGAAATCTCATTCCCCTAGATCTTGCTACTGAAACAATGGCATCAATATCAGGTAAAGGTGGACAATTTGCAAATTCATCAAGTAGCCAATCTATTTGGACTGGCAATCTTTTATCATCTTGCTCATTTGCTAGTTTAGTAAGTTCTCTATATAAAAGCCCAATAATTATAGTAATAAGTACATAATATATTTTGTCTTCATCAGGAACTATTACATATAATGCAGTTGGTTCTTTTCCTATTGAACTAATATCAAAATTAGATTCACATGTTACATTTGCAATATTTACATCATCAAAGATATTCATTTTTGATCCAAAGACACTTGTTATACTTTTATAAGTATTTTCACTAGCTGTAAGAACAGAAGTTAAACTATCTTTAGATTTATTTCCATACTTTCTTTTATTTAAATACTTTTTAAATTTTTCAAAATTAAAATTATTCATTGAACTATTTTGAAACTTTCTAATACTATTCATTGTTATTTGTTCTCTTTTAATATTTTTAAGTTTATATTCTTCTAAAAAGAATCCAATCAATCCTTCTAACAATTGTCTAGCACTTTGATTCCAAAATGGATCTTTTGCTTCTTGCTTATCTTTCATAATCATATCAGATAGAGATGATATTAATCTATTTGATTCTGCATATGCACTCATAGATAAATTCATATATTTTACTTTATCTTTTTCATTATCAGATTCATTTGATTTAATCTCATAATCAATATACTGTTCATACTCTTTAATAATAGGTTCAAGTATATTAAATTTATTTGATAATTCAGGATTTCTAAAATCAATAGTAAGAATCTTATATCCTCTACTCTTAAACATTTGACTAGTAGCATTATATATTTCTCCTTTAGGATCAGTTATAAATGCACTTCTCTTATTTTTAGCAGAAGATAGAAATGAACAATATGGAATTACTTGTGTAACTGATTTACCACTTCCAGTCGAACCAAGATAAATCCAATGAGGGGTTTCTTTATCAAACCATACTTTATTTGATTTCATATTAAATAATATTGGAAAACCTACTTCATTAATTGAATCAAGCGATTCTTCTTTAAAATTATCTTTTATTTCTTTAATTGTAGAAAATCTAGCACTTCCATATTCATTTTTATTCTTTAACTTAACTTTATTTATTATTGGTTCAATATATTTAAAAACAATTATAATTATTAATATAAATAAAACAATTATTAGTTTATTCATTTAATATATAAATCTTATGACCAAATATTAATATTTCTTTTACTTCTTTCTTGTTTTTAAATATAAAATATCTTTTACCAAATAATTTAATTATCGCCCATTTTATTTTTCTTATTTTCTCTTTCATATTTTTCCTCCTCTTTTCTACACCAACTTGATAATACACAAGATGAGTAAATAAAAAGCAATAGTAATATAACTATTGCACATATAAATATAATTAATGCTTTTAACATTTAAACCTCCAAATAAAAAAACCATTACTGGTCTTCATAGTATTTTAAAAAAGGATTTCTATCATTTACCCTTTTTGAATTATTATAATATTTCATAATTTCGCTTTTCTTTATGTATGGAAAGTCATCAATTGCAAAATCATTATACAGATTCCATTCTTTTAAAATTTCTTCTTTTCTATTTAACCATTTTTGTTTTGACTTTTCATTATTCTCTTTCCTTTTTTGAAAAGTTTTAATATTTTTTTCATTTATAGTTTTTAAATCTTTTTCTAATTTAATTATTAATCGATCAGCCATTTTATATTCAAAAAACAAATTTATTTGATGACTTATGTTCATTTCTTATTACCCTTCATATAAATAATTATAACATATTTATTTATACCTTGCCTACAATAGAAAAACAATATTAATAATATATTTTACTATTGTCATTTATTTTATAAAATTCTTTAGCAGCATCCTCCATTTCTCTATTTATATTTTTTATTGAATTAATAATTTCTGTTTTTAATTTATAATTATTTCTAAAACTATTCTCTATTATTTCTTTTTTATTAATTTGTTTATTCTTTTTATATACATTTAAAATAATTGAGTGAAGTATATTATTTGGACTAATTATCTTACTCTTTTCTTTTATATAGTGTTTATTAGCATAATTAACAATTGCATTTAAAACATAATTATCTAAGTATTGTTCTTTATTTTTAGTGTATGATAAGTCAATTAACTTAACATTATTTCTTATAGCTAAATTCTTTAAATAATTATTCATAGAAATAATACTACTATTAAATTCATTTTTAGATATTTCTAAATTTTTATTATTAAATAATTCATTTTTTATTTCAGCTGTTAATTTAATTATTTCTTTATCTTTTAATGAATTATATTTTATCTTGTTATCTTTAATTAAGTTTATTTCATCTAACATTTTTCCAAGAACTAAAATTTTTTCTTCAAGTAAAATATTATTTTTATCATATAGTATAAAGTTTTTATCATTTGGATTAAAATATTTTTTTAAATTATCTAATTCTTTATTAAGATTTACAGATAATGGCCTAAACTTTTTTTCTCTTTCAATACACAAAAGTGTTTCATTCATCAAGTACTTAATGCAATTATTTGGTATTTTACCACTTCTTCTATATTGAATCGAATTATCATATCCTCTTGTATTGGGCTGTCTTTCCATAAATGCAATATGAAAATGAGGATGTTTTGTATTCATATGTAATGAAAATTGATAACACATCTTTTTAGAATCTTCAAAACCCATTTTCTTAAAAAAGTTAGGAAGGATTTCTTTAGCAAGTTTAATCTCTAAATCCTTCCATCTAATATTACTTTCAACTAGATCTTTATCAATTGATAACACAAGTCTCCACACATTAGAATTATTAAATTGTTTATTTATATATTTTTTTCTTCTATTATATTCTTCTTTAGTAGCATAATGTCCATCTTCCAAAACCAAATTAATATTTTCATGTTTATTTATTTTACCAGTAAAATAATCCAGCATATTCATCATACTTTTTTTATCATCAGAATAATAATCTAATAAATTACTTACACATCTTATATCACTTTTCATTGTATTTAAATGTCTATCAATATTGTTTAACGCAAGCTTATAATCAGATCTTACAATTATATTCTGTCTACTCACTTAATTTATCGATTCTTTTATTATTATTTAACATTCTTAATAGTAATTTATAAATAAGATCTAATTTATTACTTATTTCATTAATATATAATCCATTTCTTAATAAGACTGTATAAGTATTAGATAAAGTAGATTTATTCGATTTTGATATTTTTTCTATTGCATTTGATAATTCATAATCTATATATACATGTACATCTTTTTTCATTATTTATTCCTCCATTGTCTTTTAGTAACATCTAACTTTTCTCTTTCAATATACCCTATTTCCATTAATTCAATCATTAATTGATTAATACTCATATTATAGAATTTAGACATTACTCTTAATTTTGAATATAAATAATCATTTACTCTTATTGTTCTTTTTATCATTTTTACCTTCCTTTCAATAAAAAAAAGATCTTTCGATCTTTACTTTTTTAGTTTACTTTTAATAGTTGAACTTAGATTAGCAAAATTAGCAGTACAATTTTTTGATAAATTAGGTTTTATTTTCTTTAATAATTTTTCTTTATCTTTATGATAATATAAATTACTTATAGCTAGTGAGTAAGAAGCATCTTCTGGTAAACCAATAGTTTTATTTATTAATGCCATATCTTCTGGTTCAAACATTTCTTCCATTCTTACTTTAGATTTTCCAAATAAATTAGGTAAACAAACTAAATTATCACTTTCAAATAGACCAAAATCCTTTTTTGCATTTTCACAATAAGTCACTCCTTCTGGATCATTATCCCATATAGCAACATATTTTATTGAAAATGCAATAAAATATTGGATATTATCATGTAATGATTTTGCATTAGAACTTCCAAATACAATTGTATTCTCCGGTAAATCACAGAACATCTCAATTGAATACTTATCATGTATTCCTTCACCAGCAACTATGCTAACATTTTTATCAATTACTTTGAACTCTGGTATTTGTAATGCTTCATATACTGGTTGAAATGCTGTGGTTTGAGTAGATTTGGTTTTATAGGAAGATATCTGAGTGCAAGTTATTTTTGATTTAGTTTTATTTACAATATTTATAGTACTTAATGGTATATATTTAGGATTTAATAACTGAGGAGAATGAGTACAATAAATTACATATCCTTCTCCTTCAGATATTTCCACTAATTTTTTACATAATTCATTCTGTGCTGTTTCATGAAGATAAGAACCTGGCTCATCTAACAAGAAAATAGTATTATTTTCATTATAGTTTTGTTTAGGATTAAACTGTATTTTCATTATAAAATTATAATACCAAATAAAGCCTTTACTTCTATCTGTTATTCCAAAAACTCTATCATCACCATTAATATTTTCAACAATATTAATTTGTAATACTTTTTTATTTTCTATTTCTTCAAGTTCAAATTGAATAGTTATTTTTTTCTTTTCACTTGAAAATCTTGACCAAGCATCAGTAAGATTATTACTCAAATATTTACTAACATCATTTAAAGTTGACTTTCTCCTTCTTGGATCCTCATTAAATAATGATATAATCTTAAAATCATTTCTCTTTAAAGCATTATTAAATACTCTTGAATATATTCTTTCCCATTCTGAGGAATCACCTGTTGTTGTTAATTCTACCTCACCGCTTGGTCTATCATTAAAATCATCGCTATATAAAATTGGTGGCATGTGATATACAATTATTCTACTCAATTCTTTTTGTATTTTTTCAAACCCTTCAATTTTATTTAATTGCTTGCAAGACATATAATAATAGTTTTCATCTTCTGTTAAAACTCTAGAAATAGTAATTTCTATTATTTCATCATCAGCAAGTTTATTTAATACTTCAATAATTTTACTATAAATAGAATTATTATCATCATTAGATTCAGTTGAATTAGTATTATTAGTATCTAAGTCATTATTTTGTTGGGTTACATTTTTTACAATTATAGAATCTACTATAGAAATTAATTTGCTTTTTGATGCACTTATTGTTGCTTTTATCTCACATGTTTCATCTTCTAATTTATATAAATTTTTTATATCTTTAATATGTTTCGATTCATTTAAATTATCATTAGAATAATCAAATGCAAAAATAGCTTGTAAAATTGTTGTTTTTCCACATTCATTAATTCCAACTAAAGGAATAATTTTATTTTTTAAACTTATTTTTAATGGACCTTTAATAGCTCTGTAATTATTAATTTCAAATTGATCATACTTCATCTTAAAAGATTACCTCCTTAAATTTACTTTTTATTATATCACGTTTTATTCCCAAAAAATAGATGTAATCGATAAGATTTAAATATCAGGATAAGATGCTGATACCACCATAGTTATTAAAAATAGAAAATATCTAGATTTTTGGTGGTATCAAACTTATTTTGCACTTGCAAAATTATTCCTAATATCTAGTTTGTTTTTAAATGAATGGTTTAATTTAAGAAAATAATTACTCCCATTTTTACTTATTTTTTAATTATTTTTAAAAATATTTAGGAAGTTTTTTAATTAAAATTTATTAAACTTAATCCATCCACTACTTTATTTTTACTATCAGATACTTGAAAATGTAAGTGATTACCAGTTGAATAACCTGTTGTTCCAACTTCTGCTATTTGTTGTCCTTGAGTTACTCTATTATCTTTTTTCACTTTGCTACTATGAGGATATAAATGCATATAAGTTATAGTATATGTTTCTTCATTTACTGAATCACATTTTACTTTTATTTGATTTCCTCCGCCACCAGATTGTCCTGGATTATTAAACATAAAAGTAAAACTAGTTGATATAACTATTCCATCACAGGATGAATATACTGGTGTTCTAGCAGGAGAACTAAAATCCCATGCTTGATGTATACTTGATTTACCATAAACAATCCTTTGATGTTTGAAATAACTTGTAGCATACATATTACTAACTTTTAAAGGTGGAACAAATGGTTTATTTTGAATTATATCTATTTGATTAGATTTTGATATATATTCACTATTACATACTTTTAAAGAATTATATTTTGATAATAAACACACTTCACTAATTGGTTTAACTTGCTTTAATTCTTTATCTAAATTATCTTCATATATTTCATCAAATAATAGATTATTGTTAGCATTATAAAAATATACTATTCTTGATAATGAAACATATCCATCTCCCTTTTTTAAATGCTTATTAATTGTACTTAAATATCTTGATGCATATTTTGCATTATTTTCAACATAATCATCTGTTAAAGTTTCTTCTGATGAATCAAAAATCATAAGACATGAAACAATAATTATAAATAAAAAAGATAATGAGCTTAATAAAGAAAAAAGAATTAAAATTATTTTCTTTTTCATAATTCTAATTCTTTCTCTTTTAAATATCTATCATCATTAAATCTTAATTCTAAATCACTATAACCTATTATTTTATATTCACAATCATTTATTCCTATAACATCCTGAAGATTATATTTTATTACTTCATTTTGGAAGATATCAAATTCATTATTATCATATTCATTTAAATGATATTTATCCCAATCTTCATTTGTAATATGACACATAGATGCATCTGTATTGCATACAACATCATAAACATCACGAAGCAATTTACAACATTCACTTATTTTGGGAAGATTAATGTAATTATTAAAATTATTTAAAAAATGTTTCTCAAAAACATTCTCAATATCATTTTCTTTTACTGATTCTTGTTCAATATTAGCAATTACATTAGCTTTAGGCATTTCATTTTCATATAAGAGAGCATTACACCTTACATCTCCATAATCTGTTTTCCAAATATTATATAGCTCAATTCTTTTCATTATCTTCTCCCATTAATTCCTTTTCAAGTTCTGTAGCTTCAATCTTTATACTTAACCTTGTTTTGGAATCTATGTTTAATAAGAACTCTCCTTGTTTACAAGTATTTAAAAAAGATACTTGCGTATCTGTTAATGGATTATTTTTAAACAAGTCAAAATATGCTTTTAAATCATCTTCTTTTAACATACCAACTAATTGATATTGGCAATTATTAAATATAGCTGTTGCATGTCTTAATATTTGATGATTTCCTACAAAGTCTTTTATTGATTGAGTTGATACTACTAATGAACCAGAATACTTTCTTAATCTTCTAGCAAGTTGACCAAATGTTTTTAAAACTTCAAAGTTATCTTCATCTATAAACAAATGAAATTCATCTACTATTATCATTATATGCTTTTTAACATTTGATCTATCATTAATTATTTTATTTGAAACAATATTATTATTTAAATATGTAAGTAAATTTAATATTTGAGTGTTTATTAATCTACTATTTTTTGAATATAGCAATTCTTGAATATTAAAAGCAATTAAATCATTATTTAAATTTATATTAGTATATCCATCAAATAAGTATGAGTCAGTTCCTGATAAGAATCTTGATAATAATATATCTAATTGCTCAATTAGATTTTTCTTTTCATCACTTTTAATTTCTTTTGAATATTCTGATAAATAGTTATATAGTTCTGATAAAGTTGGATAATCTTCTGGTTTAAATGATTCTAAAGTATTAATAGATGTATTTTTAAATATTCCCTTTTTGTTATATAACTTTTCAGTAATATTTATTAACATTATCAATTCTTTTTCATTTATATTTTCAAATGAAGATTTAAAAAATGCTTCTAAAAATCCTAAATGTTTTGACAACGGACAATCAATTTCTTTTGTTTCTTCATCATCACTTTCAATATACCTTATTTGTAGTGGATTTATTATTCCACCTTTTCTTGAATATAAGTCTATATATTCTCCACCATTTCTTTTAACTAATTTTTCATATTCATTTTCTGCATCAAATATAAGTATTTTAGTTCCTTTAACAAATTCATTTATTATCATCTTTTTCATAGTAAATGATTTACCACCACCAGTTGATGACACGATAGCTATATTATGAGATGTTCTTAAATTATTTAAAAAATAATTATCAAAAAACACAGGCAAATCTGTATGCAAATCACTTCCTAATAAATATCCTAATGAATCATTAAAATTAGTTTTAGTAAATGGAAATCCGGCAGATAAAGTTAGTGATGGAAGATATACCGAATAGTCTTTTAATGATTTAGTTGTTATATCATAACTCTGCCATGCTTCAAGTTGTCTAAGTCTTGGAATATCTAATTTAATATGATAATTATCAGCTAATAATTTTAATACTCTTAATGTTTCTTGTCTTTCTTCTAAACTTCCAGTTATTAATAATATGAGTGATACTTCTTTTATTTTTTCATCTCCATTTTTAATATTATTCATTAACATTAAAAAGTTTTCTTCTTGCCTATCAAGTTCTGTTGCATCACTTAATTTTTTAGTTGTATTTCTATCTGCTAGTAAGAATTGATATTGTGAATTAACCCATCTAATTAATTCCTCTTGACTAATAGTATCTTTAATAGTTAAACAACTTCTTACATTTGGTAAATTATATATTCCTTCTAAGAATAATTCATCTATAAATGGTGGAATTGTTTTAATAGTAGCAAGTTGAAATTCTTTATCATCAAAAACTAAACTACTAATTCTTTCAGTTACATTTAAAGGGCAAGCAAGTTCAGGTAAATCACTCCATATAAGTTGATCTAATGTGTTATTTTCTAAATATAGATTCGATATAAATTTAAATATTTCTAGTCTATTATGAATGACCTCTGTATGTAATCTTGGCTGAATGTTATTTAATATTTCTGCTATTTCATATAACTGTTTATCTAACTTTTCTACTGAATCAGAAATAACTACCCAATAATAAATACTTGATATTGTAAAATTATTATTTTCTAAATGTTCTATTAATTCTTTATTTTCATTTAATAATCTACGTCTTTTATCATCATTTGAATATTCATTAATTAGCTTATCTAAATTTATTTTATTATTATTTAAGTTAATCTTGTCATCTATCTTATAACATTTTAAATTTAGATCTTTTATTTGATAAAGTGACTTTAAAGCATAAAAGAAATTATTCTTTTCTTGCTTACTTGATAAAGATAAGTCGATAGCTTTTATTTCTAGTAGTGTTGCAACTTCTCCACTTTTTAAATAAATTGTTCCTATATCGTCTATTTCTTTAACATTAGATAAATAATAAGAATTTTTTATTCTCTTTTTCATTTGAGATTTTGAAATATATTTTTTCTTATTATTTTTTTTTATTTTATTTAATAATTTATCTTTTCTATTTTTCATAAACTCCTTTCCAAAATAAAAAGATGTCCTTGCATCCTTTTATAGTTGTTATTATTCTAAATTTTATTTTTATACCTTGGCTTTACTATTTCAAACACTTCTCTATATACTTTACTTAATGCAGTATCATCGATTTTTATTAGCATCTCTTTTAATCTCTTATTAGTTGGTTCCTTTGAATATGGATGTTCAAATATTAATTGAATATTACTAACAATATCTGATAAAGTGACTCTTCCATATTTATCGAAATAATCCTCATCATCTATTATTTTTTTGGAATCTTTTGTTAAATTTTTATATATATATGGTAAATTATTTTTCATATTTTCTCCCCCTTTAATTAAGTATTATATCATATTCTTTTATATACATAGCTCTTAATTCTAAAAGCATAAGATATAAACATTATTATTATTTTATACATTCTATTCTTTTTAGAAAGATTAATTGGAATAAGCATAAATAATATTATTGATATAAAAACTAATGATATTATTCTTGTTTCTTTTATCATAAATAAGACTAAAAATAAAATAATACTTGGTAATGCAATATACAAATCTGTATATTCAATATATTTACCAAGTGTTTTTTTAATACTTTTAAGTGTTATATACATTATTTCCTCCTTAAATATCTCCTTCTATAAATATTTTTTGTAGGATCCATTGTACTAATTGCATCTCCTACATTTCTATATCCACTTGTTCTAAGTGATTTACCAATTGAAGATGGAGTTTTATTTTGTATACCAGTTCCAAATTTAGATATGGCATTTCCTAAATTACTTCTAGCACTTCCAACTTTTGAATTTTCACTTATCTTTTTGCCAAAATTTGATATGGCTTTCCCTGTAGTTGAAAATATTTTATTTCCACCGAGATTACCAGCACCAGATGTAAGAGTACCTGCACCAACAAGTCCAGCACCAATTGAAGCAAGTCCTCCAGCTACTGCACCAGTTCTTACTGCATTTCCAAAATGACTCATTGACATTAATTGTTCTCTTCCAGAATTTACTGCTACATTTCCACCTACAAATCTATTTATTACTTGTGAGCCGGTTAATAAGAATGTTGCACATCCAATATAAAGAATTGATTTAATTACCATATCTTTAATTGGTGCATTACTAAAGAAAGTTGTATTTTGTACTGATTTCATAAGAAGTGCAGTAAGACCAATTATTAGCATTATTACTGCACCTTGTAATATTAAAGATACTAAATGTTGAAATAATGCATTTCTTCTTGATTTATCTCCTACTGATGTAGCAAATATAATTGGAGAAATAACAAATAAGAATAAAAACTCAATTTGTCTTCTTGCTAACATCATTCCACTAAAGAATAATGCATATAAGAAAAATCCACCAACTATGATACTCATTATCCAATTTATAGAATATTTGTATTCTTCTTCATCTGGTAGTATCCATCTTGAATTAGTAATAAATTTATCATTATACATTTTCTTTTTAGTAAAATTATCATTTTTAATATATTTACTTATATCTTCATTTTTAAATTCATCTGATTCTTTATATGCATCTGTATATGAGATATATTCAATCAACATATTATTTGCTAGTGTTGTATCTTTTGAACTAAATACACTTGCTGTATAACCACTTAAATTTATTGATAAATTAGAAGCTTGGACAAATATAAAAGTTGATAGTATCATCAAAAAACCACACTTAATAATATCTTTTATAATTTGTTCCATTGAAAGACCTTCATCTGGATCTATTATCTTTTTAATAAAATTATAAATTGAAAATAATGCTAGTACCGTTACTGATATTGCAAATATTCCAGTATATAATCTTCTAAACATACTTTCATTTGAAATTGAATTAACTATATCTAAAGCATTTATTTCTTTTAATATATCAAATAAAGAATCAATCAAAGAATATATAAAATTAATTATTGCCCATCCAAGAGTTCTAAGTAAATCTAATGCTTTATTTAACATAAACACTCCTAAAACAAATCAATAATTAAATTAACAAGTGATATTGCAAGTATTATTCCTGCTATACCTATTAATGTCTGAATTATTCTTTGTTTAACTCTTCCCTTTTGATCTACATCAACAACTGCATATAAGACAAATCCAATTACAAGTGAAACACCTGCTGCTGCTATTCCAATTGATAATGCCCAGTTAGTTAAAGTCTTTAGTGCTTTTAAAATAGAATTAATATTGTATCCTCCACCTTCAAGATGATCTATATCTAAGAACATAAATGTATTTAATAATTTCATATTAACCACCTCCTAATAAATAGAATTAATAAAATCAACAAGTTTTAAGTCTTCTTTAAAGAAAGAAAAAGGATTAATATTCATTGTTTTACATATATTAACTAACATTAGAAAATCCATATCCTTGATATCTCCATTAATTAATTTTTCAACTTCTTGTTTTCCTAAATGAGAATAAGAAGCTAATTGATTAACTGTATATCCAGATTTATTAATTTCTTCTATCAGTCTTTGACAAGAATCATCTTTTAATATTTCTGTTAACATGTTTACCTCCATAAAATTTTAGAGGTAAGAAACAAATCTTACCTCAATAACAAAGAGGAAAGATTGTCTTTCCTCTTTTAAACTTCCATATCATTATCTTCTTCTTTATCATGAGATTTTGAAGAACTTAAAAATGATATTTTTTCAGCAACTACATTCATAGTATACTTTTTATCCCCTTCTTCAGTTTCATAACTACCTGTTTGAATTCTACCTTTAACCCCAACTATATCGCCTTTTTTGCAATATTCAGCTGCAGATTCAGCTATTCCATTCCATAATGTACATTTGATGAAATCTGTATCATAAGTTCCATCAACATTTTTATAACTTCTAGGTACTGCTACTGTAATAGTACTTACCTTTTTTCCATCTTCAGTTTCTTCTATTTGAGGATCTGAAGTTAATCTTCCAGCTATTACTATTTGATTTAACATAATTAAAAACCTCCCTACATTTCTACTGCATTATTATGCATAATTATGCTTAATATTTTTTGATTTGTTTTTTCTATTGATTCTTGGTTGAATCTTTCTTTGTACTTTTCAATTTGCTCATCAGTTAGTGATCTATCTTCACCATCATCTGCACATTCTCTAGCAATTATAAAAGTTCCAGCGATTATATCATAGCCAATATCTCTGTTATACTCTGAGCCATTTATTTTACCTTCTTCATTACAGATAAGAATAACACTATCATCTTCTAATAATCTTACGTATTCTATATATCCATCTACGATTTGTTGCTTATCTCTAAGTCTATTTGATATGACTTTTTCATAAGGTAATTTATTTGGCTCTACTACGAGTACTTTTATATTTCTTTGCATTTCATCACCTCCTTTGATTCAATAAAAAAGGAAGTCTATTAAACTTCCATATTATTGTTTTCATTTAACCAATCATAATCAAATATTTCTTCTTGTTTTTCGTTTGATAAAGCTCTACTATCACTACCTATTAAAGTTAGAATAGTTTTATTATTTTTATCCTTATAGACTTTTACTTTTCCAAAAACATTTATATATTTTCCAACCTCTAAATTATTATCAAAATATTTAAATTGTTTTTCAAAAATCTTTATATCGAAAAAATTTGGTTCATCTTTTATATCTCCTGCTTTGTCTTTATACTTTGTATTTTGACAAATAGTAAAATATCTAAATTTTGTTCCATTTGATTGTTCTTTAATTTCATTTACTTTAGCAACATTTCCAACTAAAGAAAATGAATTAAATATATTGTGATTCATTTTTCCTCCTTTATAAATAAATTTTTTAAATAAATAAAATTAAATTAAATAAATTAATTTTTAAATAAATTAAATTGTATAAATAACTAATAAACTGTTATATCTAGTATTTTGATGTTTTATTTAAGTAGGCAACATAAACTAATTGTTTATTTTTTGAATGTCTCTTACATGTAATTAGTAAAAGCGTTGTTTTTGATCCATCTCTATGGATTATAGCTTTGCCAGTTTTTTCAATTTCATAAATACTATCAAGTTTATACTCATATTTAACATTTTTATAATAAATATAAATGGTATCATTTGAACTTAACTTACTTAATTTATTAAAAAAAGAAACACTAGTGTTTCCATTATGAGAAGCAAGAATCAAATTTCCATTTTTAATATCAGGCATATCCGATTCTTTAATTACTTGAATATTTTTTGATACTCTATTACATGATTCATTTATTTTGCATAAACCTTTTTTTAGTTTTATTTTAGGAATTTCAATAATCATATTATATTGTTTTTCTTCTTTAGGTGTTTCTTCTTTAATTATTTTTTCATTTTGTTTTTCCTTTTCTTCTTTTACTTCCTCTTTCTCTATATAATCATTTATTAAATTTATTTCATAAGTTACTAATTCTTTATATGAAACATATCTATATAAATAATAACCACATGAAATCAAAAGCAAAATGATACCAATTATAAGTATGATTATTTTATTTTTTTTTATTTTTACTTGCATATATTATTAACCCCACACCTATAATTATTAAAACTAAAGAATATACATAATCTGGTATTTCCATTAAATCAGTAATTGGAACTTTAACTATCATTTCATCTTGCATTTCGCTAACAACAATTTGCCCATTTTCCAGTATTTCAAATTCTTGTTTATTTGGATTGATAACATATCCTTTAGGAGCTTCTTTTTCTAATAAGTAATATTTACCAATTGGTAGATCTTTAATAATTATTTTTCCATTTTCACCAGTTCTTCCGCTAAATATTAATTTATCAACCTCCGAAGTATATATTTCCATTAATGTGTTTGGCAGTGCTTTAGACCTTGATATATCTGTTTTAGTAAATTCAAGAGTGCCTTTAGGTAAATAGTTGTCTATTGTTATCTTATAATTAACTATTTCTGTATATTGATCTTTATATTTTATATTAACTTTATATTCTTTTTCTAAAAGCATATTTCCATTAACTGTTTCTAATTCTTTTAAAGAGTATTCTCCAAGTTCTAAATTATTAATTTTAATTTTACCTTCTTTATCAGTTGTATATTCTTTCAAGAGTTTATCATCTTTAAATAAACCTATTTTAACACCCTCTAAAGGTATTTTATTATATTTATATCCTATTTCATTATATTCAAGTTCTTCGCCTATTTTAGTTATCTCTAAGCTTCCTAAAACCCTTTTGTTTTCAAATTTTGTTTCAAATAGTATTCCGTTATCATTCTCTGTAATTAGTTTACTATTTTCATCTATTTCAAATGTAACTGATTCTTTATTCCATAAATAACCATCTATCTTTTGATCTACTTCTTCAAGTTTATATTTGCCACTACTTAATTGTTGTGGAGTTATCATAATTCCATTTGAATCAGTTTTAAATTCACAAATTTCATTAAAACAAATATATTTATTATTCTTTATATCAAATATTTTGAATTTAATATTTGCTCTTTTAATAACTTTTTTTGTATCTTTATCTATTTTGATTACTTTTAATTTTGCAGTTACTTCTTTATCAAGTATTTCTTTTTTAATAGGTTCTGATGTTTCTATATTTATTTTAATATCACTTGAATAATAAAAACCTTGTTTAGTTGTTGTTTGATGTAATGTATATTTACCATAAGGAAGAGTTATGTTTATTACACCATTTTCGTCAGTAACAAGTTCTTTTATTTTTTTACCATTACCATCTAATAAATTGAAATTAACATTAGATTCAGGATATTTTTCATTGTTTGCTGCTAATACATAATATTTGTTAATTGTTATATTAGCCTTTATAACATTTTCTTTAACTGTGATACTATTTGATTCTTCACCCTTTGACTCAAACTCATATTTTGTTTCATCTAATAAATATCCCTCGCTTGGAGATATTTCTTTAATATAATAATTGCCATATTCTAATACTTGATCACTTATAGCTTTACCGTTTGAATCAGTTATTAGTTCTAATATTAATTCATCATTTGAATTATATACTCCATACTTAGCTCCTTTTAAAGTCGCATCTCCTTGAGCTGTTGTTGTTTCACTATCTTCTTTTGTTAATTCAATTCCACCATAATAAGTATTTAATCTTATTTTTGCTATAGTAGGATCAACATTGCCAGGAACAAGTTGATTTTGCACTTTATTTCCTACAAATATTTTATAATCACTATCATAAGCTTGTTTTTTTGTAAATGATATATCTGCTTTATCACTGCTTGTCTTTAAAGATATTTTATTTTCATTAATACTATATTCAACATCATTAGCAGTAACATCAAAATTTGATAAAACATTATTTGTATCCGTTAATTCAAGTGTTTGTCCAACTTGAATTCTATATACTTCACCACTAAAACTTAATGTTTTGCTGTGTTCTGATATAAGTCTATTTATTTCTTTTCTTTCGGCAGATAAATCTATATTTTTTCCGGCTGACCAGTGTTTTGTATTAATTTTACACCAAGAGCCTTCTCCCATTATAGCTTCCCAAATCATACATTGAGTAGCTGCTCTATATTTTTTTGTTTTATGTCCTGGATATGTATATCCATAATATCCAATCAACAAAACTCTTTCTTTAATATTATTTGATAATCCACTATGTTCCCAATCGGATAAACTAACACTCCCATTATCAGAAACAGTTGGCTCAATACAATATGATACAACACCATTTAAAGAATAATTCTTTAATGTTCCAGAATAATGTTCTCCGCCATTTTTTTTATCTCTCTCATAATACCATCCAGTTGATTCATCATCAATTTTTACAGCATATACTTTTTCTGCATTAATAAAAATCATTATGAATAAAGATGATATTATAAATAAACTATACAATAACTTTTTCATAATCTCCTTTCCAATAAAAAAAGCACATTTCTGTGCTTATCCATATAATGATTTTAATTTACTGTCACTACATTCTCCTGAACTACAAAAGAAATGTAAATACCATCCTTTTGTATTACAATTTTTATCTACTACTTCATAACATCTAAAATAACTAATAGTTGGCTTTTTAACATTACCATGTTCTTCATTATAATCTAAAATAGCATCAAGTTCATTATTTTGAATTTTGTTACCATAAGAAACACAAGCAGACTTTGTTGATTTGTCAACTTTACCATGTGTAATAGATTCATAAAAATCACTACATTGTGGTTTGGGATCTTCTTTTGGTTTATCTGGTTTTATTTCTTCTTGTTTAGGTTTATCTTCCTTTGGTTTATCATCTGTTTTAGATTTAGATACTTCCTTTTTCGTCTTAGATGTTTTTGTTTTATTTTTAGAATCTTTTTTTGTAGTAGTTTGTTTTTTCTTTTCTTCTTTCTTAGTTGATTCTTTGCTATCAATAGAAATAGTTTCAATAGGTGTTTCTTCTTTAATTTCCTCATCTATTTCTTCAATATGTTCTTCCTCAATGACATTTTCATTAATAATAGTATCATCAATTACTTTATTATCACTTATTTCAATTTTTTCATATGAAACGAGTGAACTTATAAATAATAATGATGTTACTATTAAATATTTAATTATCTTCATAATACATCTCCCTTTTTCAAGAGCAATATATCATAAAAAATACAAAAGTCAAAATCATTGATATAATCAACTGTAAACTAATCAATCAATAGAATCACCTCCTCTATTATTTATATATTAAATTTTTGTTTCTTCCCATCCTAAAAAACTGCCTATTTTTATTATTATACTGTTATTAATTGTTTGATATTTAGGATATGCAATATGTAATAACCTTCTAATAGAATTTCCACTTCTTTTGTAAATATATAATTGCATGAATAAACACTTTTCAATATTACTAAATTTGTTATCGAAAACATATCTATATTTTTCATATTTTTCATCTAATTCTAAACTTATATTAACTCTTTTAAATCCATCAGATTCAACTTTATTTGAAATATAGGATGGATTATTGGTAAATATACTATCTTGATTTTTACTCAAACTATCACATGTATCATAAATCATTTGTTTTTCTTCAATTTCTGATAACTCATATATTAATCTTTGCTGAATAGAAGGTATATTGTATTTTTTTATAATTGATTCTGAAAGTATTTTGTAATCATCAACACATGACTGTTCAACCTTATCATTATAATTAGCAAATTTTTCGAAAAACATTTTATCACCCCATTCTTAAATAAAAAAAGGAGAAAAGTAAAACAATTGTACTTCTCTCCACATGTTTTTTAATCAATTAAAACGTAGTTAATATCTTTTTATCAACTAATCACTCACATTTGCTAAATATTTTACATATTTTTTATAATTTGTCAATATAAATAAAACTAACATTTTAAACTATAAAAACTCATAATAACATTTTATAACAATAAATGTTTCTTGTGTATTTATAATTATTTTCTTTTTGTTTATAAAGAATTCTAAAGTGTTTTAATACTGTTTTTATAATGTTTCTTTTAAAGAAAAACACAAACTTTTATTAAGCTTGTGTTAAATATAAAATATATTATTTTAGGAAATTTATTGTTTCTTGAGGTGAATGTATTTTAAAAGTTAATAACAAAAAAATTAAAGATGCAACCATTAATTCAAAATTATTCGCTTTAATTAAACTCAATAAAATGAATATAACAAAAATAAAGATGAATAATAGTAAAAAAACAAAATTTTTCTTCACAATTAAGTTTAATAGCAAAATAGCGGTAATAGAAACAAATACACAATAAATAATATCTGATATAATTATTACAAAATCTATTTTTATAAATAAGTTTATAAACATCAAAAGAAATAATCTTAATATTATTATATATGCTAAAATAACAAAAATATTAATAGCTAGTATTTTTTTCCTGTTACACCTCAAATATATGTTTTCTATATTTTGAATTATATCAAAAGAATATATTTTATAAGTTAAATAAAATAGTAACGATATTAAAATGATTTTTATTATTGATTCAATGCTATTACACTCAATAATTGGACTTAACCCTAAACAAAAATTAATTGACATTTCATTATTTGAAAACGATTTATAATTAATAAAGAAGTATAAAAAGGTCACTAAATAATAAATTAAAACATATTTATAAACATTTGGCTTTATTACTTCTTTACATTTTAAAATAATATACTTCATAGTTAATCCTCTATAGATATTTTTGTATATTTTATATTTAAATATTTAATAAATTCATAAATCAATAATAGAATTATACATTGAAGAAAAAAAGCACATAAATCTAATGTAAAACTACTATATTCAAATGGATATAAATAATAACCATAAAACAAATGTATATTTTCAAAAGATTGGATTGGATCAATATTATATGTATAATTTTCTTTAACTATAAACAATACAATTCCAATTAATGATCCAAGAGCTTTTCCAATATTTTTATATATTAAAATAGATATTATTATTAACAAATTTAAAACAATATAATATTTTAAATATAAATAAAGATTAAAAATGCAAAAAGGTATTGAATAATAGTCAAATTGAATAAAATTGATGTTTCCATAATATTTAACAATAACAAACATTAATCCTAATAAGGAGTAAATAATATATGTAATTAAATTTATAATAGTAATTGATTGAAATAAAGATATTAAATACTCTTTTTTACTTTTAAATCTTAAAAAAGAAGAATAATCTTTGTTAATTGCTCTTATAGCAAAAACAGAATTAAGAAATAATGTCAAAAACAATAAAATTTGATATAAACCAGCACTTATGTTATACATAATGGCATTTTCGAATGATAAATCTTTTGGAATATTAAAACTACTTATAAGAGTACAAAAAATACATAGCAAAAAAATCGATTTATACTTGATAGAATTTGATATTAATTTTATTTTATTAAAATTATATTTTATTCTTTTTATCATATTTTCTTAAAACTCCACAATCGAACTCATAAATATAATCCGCTAATGCATATATGTCATCTTTAATATGACTCGTAATGATTATTAATTTTCCTTCTTTTTTTTCATTTAATAATACATTACTTATTTTTTTTACTGATTCTCTATCTATTCCATTAAAAGGTTCATCTAAAATCATACAATCCGGATGTTCCATTAACACTTGTGCTATACCCAGTTTTTGTTTCATTCCTAATGAATATTCACCATATTTTTTATCTTTTGCATCTAATAAGTTAACTTTTTTTAAGGCATCTAAAATATCATTATCTGTTATTTTGTTTTGAATTGAAGCAAGTAGTTTTAAATTCTCATAACCACTAATATCCGAAATAAAATCTGGGCCTTCTATCATTGCTCTTGTATTTTTGGGAAACTCATTATTATTTATATAATTATATCCATCTTGTAAAATTGTGCCTTCAGTTGGAATATAAAAAGCACAAATCATTTTTAAGAAGACGCTTTTTCCACTACCATTTCTTCCTATAATTCCATAAATATTTTCAGAATTAAAAGTTATTGAAACATTATTAACAACTCTAGTTTTTTTGAAATCTTTGCTTAAATTTTTAACCTTAATTTGCATTTAATTCACTCACCTTTCACACATTTCTATAATTTTTTCTTTATCCTTATAACAATAAATCATTGCTAATAAAGATAATATAAACCAAAAAGCACTAACAAATAAAAACACCAGTGGTTGATTTACACCAACCCATCTATATATATCTAATAAACTAAAATTACTTGCAGAAATATTAAATAGAAGTTGAAAAATATTACCAAAAAAGATTTCACTAATGCACCAAATAATATATATCAGTAAAAAACTTTCAATATAAGATATTAGAAAATTTTTATTTCTACTTGAAACTATTAAAGCAATATTATCATACATGCCAACATTTAATATAATTACAAGGAAATACAAAATATAGAAAATTATATTATTGTACCTACTAATCAAATTGGGTTGAACTAGTGAAAAATTAATATCCGATATAGGATTAATATTTTTAGATATTAATAATGATACAATAAAAATTATACATAAAACAAAAGGTATAATAAGTATATTATTATATGCAATTTTAATAATTTTCTTTTTATAATTTTCATAATTATCTCTTAAAAGATAATTTTTAATCTCATTACTTCGATATTTTTTGGTAATAATATAAATACATGGGAATATTAATAATATAGGAATAAAAAAGGGAATAAAAATTGATAAAAAACTACTATAAATAATATTCTCATATACAAAAAAAGCACTACCAGGTGAAACATTATATTTGACTATTTCATTACAACTTTCATTAGATAATTCAAAATAGTCATTATATTCTTGCACTAGAGATTCCTTTTTACTGTCAGAACTATTTAAATATACATTGCAAGTATTATATTGATTTTTTAACAACTTTAAATTTTCATAACCACTATCAAAAATTAAAAATGACATTATTCCGATTATGAAAATTATAACAAAAAATATATAAAAAATGGTTTTCAATTTCCTATCAACACTATTTATCATTATTCCTCCTTATAATATGAGAAAGCAGATTTCTTCATATATTAATGTGTTAAATCGTATGCACTTTTATCAAGATACCATGTTCCGCTATGACTTGCAGTACATGGAGATGAAGTATTATTCTTCATTTTAATATTATATGCACGTTTAACTGTAGTTTTATTATTGTTTGCCCAAGCGCCAGATTGCCCTGAATTTGCTAAAACAAGCCAAGCTGATTGTCCAGCAGCTTCAGATTTAACTGCTACTTGAACTCCATTTTCATTTCCTGTACACATATTAACAGTTCCAGTATTTTCATAATATTGTAATCCTGTTTCAGTTTTAGTGTGTGGACCCCATGTTGTTGTTCCTTTAAGTGCAGGTAAAGAAATACCAGCATATCCATGAAATGCATATGATGCATTAACACCGATTGACGCAATTATAAATGTTGCAATAAAAGCTATTGCAGAAACCTTTAAGAATTTCATAATATCACTCCTTTCTTATCATCTGCTTTCTCATTGATTCAAATATAGGATAATAAGACTGCAAAATGAACAATTTTTGAATAGAATTTGTCAACTTCTAATAAGAATTATCGTTTCTACTTTTAAGTTGATTTTATTTTAAAAAAATAATCTATTATATCAGATTGGTTTAAATAATTATTAATTAATACATCCCACCCATCATAATATTTATGATAAACACTTTTTAAAGAAAACTTGTTATTTTTCAATTTAGAATAATAAATTAATAAATCATTATAATAAGTCTTGTAATTTTGAAATAGATAAATCAATTCATAACTATCATAATTTGCAAAAGCAATTCTTACCAAAAGATTAAAGATCAAGTCAACATTATTAATAGTTAACAAATCAAATGGAAGGGTTTTAAGATTTTTAAATGCTTCCTTATCATAATTACGTATAAAATTGTAATTACATAAAAAATTATAGATTATATTTTTCTTAATTAAAAAATCATTTAATTTAGAACATAATAAATAATTACAACTTGTTTTTTCAAAAGTAAGTCCTAAATATTTTTTTTTATTTATTAAGCACGGAAATGAATTATCAAAAAAAGATATTACATAATCGATATTATTTACAAAAATATTAATTTTTTTATTATTAATTTTATTAATAAATGCATCAAAGAAGCCCTTATTTAAAAAATAATAAATTGATTCAAAATTAATAGAATTATTTATTGAATAAAATATCAATCTATTTTTTTTAAAATTATCAACCATTTTATCACCACAATATTATTATATCACATAATATCGTATTTTTGCATAATTTAAGTATTTTTATTTTTTAAATGGGAAAATTAATCTAGGTGGTATTGAAATGAATTTTTTTAGATTAATAAACATGAGAGAGTTAAATAATCTAACTCAATTAGAAATGGCAAAAATATTAAAAACATCTCAATCTAATTACTCAAGATGGGAAAATTCAACAGAATTAATTCCATTAAAAAAATTATCATTGTTATGCGACTATTTTGATGTAAGTATGGATTATTTAATAGGAATAACAGATATATGCAAAGGATATGGTACGCATGAATTTAACAAAAAGATTATAGGAAACAATATTAAAATAATAAGATCAAAAAATAATATTACACAAAAACAATTAGCTGAAATATTAAATACTACTCAATCTACAATAAGTGCATATGAAAATGCAAAAACTATTTTATTAACAGCTTTTGCATTACAAATTGTAAAATATTTTAATATTTCTTTGGATTGGTTATGTGGTCGAAAGAAATATTAAGAGAAGCAAAAAAACAAATTAGCAAATAAATGCTAATTTGTTTTTTTTACCAACTACCAGACCAGTATGCTTTTGCAGCACTCATATTATCGTAATATGATGAAACACCATTCAATGATATGCCATTTGCATTTACTGTATATTTTTTAGAATTATTTAAACTGATAGATGATGTAGCATGTGAATAATCAGATGCCGCCAATTGAGAAGTAATAGTGGCGGTTGTATTTTTTTCTACGTCAAAATAAAGCGTTTCTTTTAAAGAAGATAAATTTCCAGATGGAAGAGCAAATGAAGTTCCTGCTCCATTAGTAAATATTTGCGGATAGTTTACTGAACTATTATAACAATTACCATTACTCAAACAATAATTTTGAGTAAAATATAAGTTATTACCTTTAACTTTAACTGTTTGATAAAATCCAATGCCTATAATATCGTAACTTCTAACACTAGGTATTAATTTCCATGTTAATTCAGCTTTATAACGATAATAACTACCATTTTTTGTGATTGTGGATGTTAGTTTTTTGTATGTTGTTTCTACTGTAGCACTTTTAGGCAAATTATTAGAAGCGTTATTATATTCTTCTTCTGTTATTTCTGTTGTAATTGAATTAACAAATTTATTATCAATTTGTAATAAATCTCCATAATACGTTGTAGTTTTATAAAATTTTGTTGTAGAAACAAAATCAGGCTCATTGTTCTCAATTTCTTCAGCATTTATAGCAAATGGTAAAGCCAACGCCAAAGATAATAATAATAAAATTTTTTTAAGCATTCTTCCTCCTTTCAATTTTTATTTTATTAAAGTTCAACAATTATTAAACAAATTAAAAGTGGAAAAACTCCACTTTTAGTATGAAATTAATAAATAATTTTATTATTTGAATAATGTCTATCAAATTCTAGTTTTATTTTTTTCTCAACTTGTGTCCCATTATTATCATATGACATTACAAAAAACAGTTGATTTAACATATTATTTTTTAATATATTTATATCTTTATTATTTACAATAAATGTAATATTTACACTATTAAACACATCAGATATTTTGTTATATATTTCATATTCATTTTCCAATGAAAAATAAGTGATATTTTGTTTTAAATCCTTAATAGATATATTATATTGTTTAATTTTTGGTTCTAAATTTGTAGATATAACGTCTGACTGGTATGTAATATCATTGAGAACAACTATTGACTCTTGATTATTACATATTAAGAAACCACTGATAGCAAAATCTTGATCATTTGTTTTAATATCAAATAATTGATTTTTATTATAATTACTAATCGTATATAAAGTAGTAAAAACAATTATTAAAAATAATATTATAGAAACAAACAATTTCATTATCTTCTTTTTAAATATTTTATTATAAAACGTTATTCCTTCAATAATAGTCGAATCATTCACAGCGGCATTTTCGATTACTTCACCATTTAAAATATCCTGAACACTTACATTAAAAACTTTACTTAATTGAAATAAAAGAATAGTGTCTGGAACATTAATTCCAGTTTCCCATTTTGATACCGTTTTACTATTAACTCCTATTTTTTCAGCAAGTTCTTCTTGAGTTAAATCAGATTTTTTTCTTAACTTAGATATAAATCTACCCACTTTTTCAGCATCCATAAAAACACCCATCTTTCCTGTTTGTGCTTTTATTATAATATAAAAATTCACATTCTTCAAATAATATTATTAATATGCAATTATTAAAAATGATTTTTTATATTATATTAACATAAAATATACGGCTTATAACAATTAAAACCATTAATTGATAGTATATAATGGATGTTTATTATAGTATCCATTTTGGCATGAAATGCCTTAAAAAGTGCATAAACTGTTAATCTTAAATACTATTTATACTGTTAATTTATTTTAATTCTTAAATTTAAAAGATACATGAAAATATTAACTATTTTATAATCTTTTAGTTTCTTGCTCTGTTATAATACTTATATTATAGAACATGTCATAATCTTTATTACTAATCTTTTTTGCAAAAATATGACCTACTAGATGTTTATGCATTTTATTATTATATGGATGAGGTAAATCAATAGATTCAAGATTATTTTCCCTAACAAAAATAATTTTCCATGATGAATCAAATAATTTAATCATTTCACCTTTTCTAAAATATTCGTTCCTTGGGTAATTATGATAATCAAAAGGCTCTTTTGCTAAATGATAAAAAATATATACAAATCCTCCTTTTTTTGTTGTAGTTAATATTTTTTTTACTTTTTTCTTTAAATCTATATGAGAATTCTCTTTTAAATGCAATGATTTATAACAATAAATTAAATCATAATGTTTATCTATTATATTCTCATAAAAATTATTATCAAATATATTTATATTATCATTCATATTAAAATATTTTATTTTTTCTTTTAATCCTATTACTTTATAACCATCGATTTGACCACCATTAAGAAATAAAGTATTTGATTCATAGCAATCAATTTCATAACCTTTTCTAATGGCTGGCAATGTATGTAAACCATCTCTATCATTAAGTATTAGTATTCTAACTTTTTTACCATAATAATTTTCAATGTATTTTAGTAAATATCTAAATCTTTGATATGGCTGACCATATACACTTCCATAATTTTTCTTTCCCATTATAACCTCCAAAATTCATACTTGAGCTGCTAAATTTTGAATGTTGTAACATGAAAATTACCCCTCAAAAATTCGATGTATTTTCTTTGACCTTTTAATATTTTTTTTAATAATTTAATTTTATATTTAAAACCACCCTGTTTATAGTGCCACAAATTCCCTGTTTATAAGGGACTTTTTTATATGTTGTAAAAAGTTCAACAAAAATATTACCCCAGTTATAGGAACTAATCCTACTACTACGCATAAATTTAATAGTGTTTGAAATATCAATAAAAAAGTAAAACCAAATATTAAATATTTGCCAAATAAATCTGTAATATTAATTGCTTTTTTTATCAGATTATAATATAAAAGTACAAATAATAGTATTAAAGATACAGCACCTATAAACCCAAATTCTTCTGTAATGATTGAAAAAATAAAATCAGTTTGTGGTTCTGGTAAATAAAA
>JAEEGF012010449.1_pt1 | contig 29589 bp, 20 predicted proteins | sample 9134171 | NCBI WGS metagenome assembly JAEEGF01 (sample SAMN16246542, study PRJNA631951) | gut metagenome | biome: gut microbiome; feature: rumen; material: AP-attached | host: Bos | place: Iran: Karaj | collected 2018-10 | reverse complement strand
GCGTGCCGACTCGTCGTTCACCAGTGCCGGCGATGCTGCCAGGACTGCTGTGAACCGCAGTTTGAGCAACTTCTTCAACGACGGCAAGAGTTACGAGTGGGGTACCCGCCTGATTTATAACCACAAGGTCGCTAGCCACCCGGGTCGCAGTCAGAGTCTGATGCTCAACTATCGTTACAGCAATGTGAAGGAGGATGCCGATACCTATACCGACAACACTTACTTCTTGCTGCCCGATATGGATCAACTCATTGACCAGACGGCCAACAACCGCCGCAAGACGCACAACGTCACGGGACGCATTTCATGGACCGAACCGATTGGCGACGTGAAGAATGCCCGCTTCCTGGAATTCTCCTACCGCGGCAACTACCGCTACACCACGAGCGACAAAATGGTCTATGACAACGAGCGCAGCGGCATCTGGCCTGGTGGAACGATTACTCATGCCGAGTGGAACGAGGGCTTGTCTAACAGTTTCCGCAACACGTTCTTCAATCAGGAATTCAGTGCGGGCTTCCGTCAGGTACGCAAAGCCTATAACCTCAATGTGGGACTGTCGGTCAACAGTGCGATGTCCAAGAGCAAAGACCTCATCAACAGCGCCCGCGACATCGCTGAGCGTTGGGCTTGGTCGGTGGCTCCCTATGCACGCTTCCGTTACAAGTTCTCCGATACGCGTAACCTCAATTTCTTCTACCGTATGCGTGCCAACCAGCCCAGTATCACCCAGTTGCAGCCCGTTGCCGACGAGAGCAACCCGTTGAATGTCATCATTGGTAATCCCGAGTTGAAGCCCACCTTCAACCACAACATCAATCTGCGATTTGGTGACTTTGCCCAGGGTGCTCAGCGCAGCATCATGGCGATGATGAACGTGGACTTTGCCCAGAACAGCATCGTCTCGGACGTAATCACCGACGAACAAACTGGTGGTCGCATTACCAGTTACACCAACGTGGGCGGCGTTTGGAGCGCCATGGCAATGAATATGCTGAGTTTCCCCTTCGGAGCCAGCAAGGTCTGGTACTTCACCAGCCACATGTTTACCCGTTATGGCGTCACTAAGAGCGTCACCAACGGCATCGAGAACCGCAGCAACACGTGGTTCATCAATTATTCGCCTGGCTTGGCATTCCGCAACAGCGTCTTTGACATTGAGTTGCGTCCCCGTTACAGCTTCCAGAACACCACTACCTCGGTGCTCAAGTCCAACACACGCAACATCCACACTTGGGGTGGTATGTTTGATGGCACCTATTCGGCACCCTTCGGACTGGTTGTCAGCACCGACCTGCGCTACAGCACCACTAGCGGTTACAGCGCCGGTTACAACAGCGACCAGTGGATTTGGAACGGCTCGATTGCTTATCAGTTCCTGAAAGATAAACAGGCAGCCTTGACCATCTCGGTCTATGACATCCTGGGACAGCGCAAGAACATCTACCGCAATGTCACTGGTGACTACATCGAGGATGTTTACTACAATTCCCTGGGCCGTTATGGCATGGTGACTTTCACCTATCGCTTCAACACCTTCAAGAAGGGTGAGCAGCCCAAGGATCGTAACGCCGATCGTTGGGGACCTGGTGGCCCTGGCGGCCGTCCTGGTGGCTTCGGCGGTGGCCGTCGCCCCTTCTGATATCCTCAGACAATTCAAGAACAAACAACACGGGACAACTGTTTTCAAGTTGTCCCGTGTTGTTTAGGTATATCTGCCTGCCAGTTAATGGCTCAGCAAGATGTTGATGAGTGTGGTCACATCCTCAATGTTGCATTTACCGTCGATGTTAGCGTCGGCAGCAGCCAGATTGATGACCGAAGCGTTACCGCTCAGCAGATAATTGATGAGGGCTGTCACGTCTTCAATAGAGACTTTACCGTCGTTGTTGACGTCTCCGGTAAGGTAATCCTGGACAGGTTCGAGCATTACATCATAGTAGTTCTGCAGATTCAGGTATCCGGTCTTGTTGATGCCGATGCCCAGTGGCATGGACAGATTGGAGAATACGCGGCTTTGCGCGTTGTAGTCAAGGGTGACTTGGCGTACCAGCAGACCGGTCTCAGGATCAAATGCGTTGACGTAAATGGGGTAGGATAGTCCATATTCCTCATTGTAATTGTCAAGATACTGTGGCAGGTCAAGTACTAACTGTCCATTGACGAGTCTGCCCTTGATCCAAGCGTAGGAAAGATACTCCCAGATGCCCAGGATGTAAACCTCATCACCCGTAATGCCTACAGTAACAGGCTGTTCCATCGCGATCAGGTCACCGTTCTCGTTAGTCGTCTTGCACTTGAGGGTGTAGTCATAGGTCTTGAGACCTTCAGGTGCAACAACCGGAGCATCAGGCTCTGTGGAAATCGTCAGTCCCTGATAATAGGTGATATAGGAGAGGTTATTCTTATCACTGGTGATGAACACATAATCATAGGTATAGATGGTGTTGTCATCGGCGATGGTCATTACCATATCCTTCTGCGTCGTGGTGCCGGTGACGGGGTTGACATCAGCACACTTGAAGTAGAGCAATACCTCGTAGGAACCGAGCAACTGCGAGTTGGGGAATACGAACGTGTCCCCGACGCGGGTACCCTTGATCCAGGCGCTGGGCAGGAACTGGGAAATGCCCTGCAGCCAGATGTCGTCACCATCAATTCCTACGGCAACAGTGGCCTTATAGGGTTCCCACTCATAACCGTCATTGATGGCGGTCGTCAGGTAGAAATTCTCGGTCACCAGACCTGCGGGCGGTGTGATGGGCTGCTCGTTGATGGGAATGTAAACCGAACCGTAGTCACCAGCCTGCAGCCACTCGTAGTCGAGATACTGGAAATTCTGGCCGAAGGCGCGGTTCATCGTACCCAGGATGATGTTGGGGTCGGTGTCGTTCTGCGTGATGGTGCCGTCATCGTTGAGGGTGTAGGTCAGTTCCTCGATGGACGGGTCGTACACGTAGGTGTCGGCATTGCTGTCATAGGTGAACAGTGCCACTTGGACAGCCATCTCGAGTGATGAGGTATAGGCGATATACTGGCCCATGGGCACGGTGATGGTCTTGCCGTCCTCTTCCAGGGTGCCTTCAACCCAGCCATTGTAGTAGGACCAGGAAACGGGACGCTGGAAATAAACCTTGTTGTCCTCGCCGAAGACGATGCTCAACGTGCCGTCCTGTTCCTCGGTAATGATCTCATAGGGGTTTTCGCCCTCTTCAACGGTATAGCTCTTTTCCACTTCACGGACTACGCCACCGGTACGCTGATAAACGCGCAGCTCGCCTGCGGGCTGGTTCTCAATGACGTAGGGGATAAAGGTTTCTTTCTCGATGATGGTGTAGTGGAAGGTCAATTCGGGATTCACCGTGCCGCTGGAGAGCAGCTCAATGCAGCCGGCGGGCACATGAAGGGTGTAGTTGCCCAATATACCCAGTGGATACTCCTTATATATAAAGGCATTGCCGCCAATCTCTATCAGGTTGCATTGATAGACTGTCCCCGTCTCGTCATCTACTAGCGTGGGGCGGGCGTCCTCGTTGACGGCGACCGGTGTGCCGTAGGAGATGGTGAAGTTCTGCAACAGATAGACCTCACCCTCGGGAGGATTGATAGTGTATTCTGCTGCATCTTGGCTCTTGATGGTATAGTGGAAGTTCAGTTCGGCGATGGTTTCGTCCAGCGAGTTGATGATCAGTGAAGCCTCAGGGATGGTGAGCGTGTAAGTGCCGGGTTCGACAATCGCCTCGGGGTAGTTCACCGTCACGTCGTGACCTGATGCTGTCATGGCGGCCTGATAGGTAGCACCGCTCGTTTCGTTGGTCAATGTGGCCATGCTGCCGCTGGCGATGCCGTTCACGACCTCGGGGAAGGTGATGGTGAAGTTCTGCAGGTCGGCAACCGTTCCCTCGGCGGGATCGATGGTAATCAGGTCATAGAAGGTCTCCTCGTCGTCACCCTCGATGGTGTAGTGGAAGTTGAGTTCCTCCACGTCAAAGCCCAGGGAGTAAATGACCACGGCTCCAGCGGGAATAGTGAGCGTGTAGTTACCCGACTTGGTGATCTCTTCGGGGAAGTAAATCAGCACATTGTAGCGCACTTCATACATCTCGGCCTGATAGGTCGTTCCCGTCTTGTCGTTCCTCAACGTGGCCTTATAGCCTTCGGCAATCTCGCCAATGTATTGCGGGAAAGAAACGGTGAAGTTCTGCAGGCTCTCCACTGTACCCTCGGTAGGATTCACGGTGATTTGCTCATAGAACGAGTCAGCATCACCTATGATATTGAACCTGAGTGTCAGCGGAAGCAGAACCTGGCCATTGACAGTAAGCGAGTTCTCGGGAATATTCAGATAATAGTCGCCTGAAGCAGTGCAGCATTCGTCAAAGTCGATCAACACGGTCTTGCCGTCGGCTCCCAGGCTTATCTGTCCTTCAAGCGTGCGGCCGCCACCTTTGTCCAGGGTGGGGATAGCGTTCTCATTGACCACCACTGGCAGGCCGCCAAAGGTGATGGTGAAGTGTTGCAGGCTAGTCACGACCCCCTCGGCAGGGGTGATGACCATCGCCTCATAAGGATCAACGGCCGCAAAGGCCGATGTGCTGTACACGATGGACAGCATCACAGCTAGAAATTGTAAAGTTTTTCTCATTGCTTATTTTTAGTTTTTGATTGGTGTTAATGACGAATTTTCCGCAAAATTAAGTTATTTCGGTGAATAATGATAATTTTTTGCGTAAAAAAGCAACAAAGTGACAGAATCGGTCAGATCTCTCTCGGGCTGGACCCTCTTAAAAATAGGTAATCCTTCATCCCTGTTATCTAATCTTTTTATTACCTTTGCCCCGTTTTTTTAGCGTCTAACACCAAACAACTGACAACTAAATACTAACAACTGACAACTAACAACCGACAACTGCCAACTGAAAACTGAAAACTGAAAGTTATGAAAATGCGTAGAATGCACATGTCGCTGGCCAAGAGGTACATCCGTTCCTTGAAGCGCGCCCGTCACCGCCTCAGCGGCGTCACCTGTCTGTCAATCGTCGTCGCCCTATTCGCCGGACTGGCCATCAAGATGGGCGCCGCCAACATGCTCAATACCGTCATGCACACCGCCCATGACCTCTTGCTCAACACCTGTTTCTTCCTCATGGCCGTCTGCGTCGTCACCGGTGCTATCGGACGTCTGTTCGTTGAGTTCGGTGTCGTGGAATTGTTGGAAAAGGCCTTGAGGCCCTTGATGAAACCGCTGTTCAACCTGCCCGGTATGGCATCGCTCGGTGCCGTGCTCACTTTCTTGAGCGACAACCCCGCCATCATTACCCTTTCTCAGGATAAACGCTTCGCTTCTCATTTCAAGAAATACCAGTTCATCTCGTTGACCAACTTCGGTACAGCATTCGGTATGGGCTTGATTGTCATCATCTTCATGATGGGTTACGGCTTCTTCAAGGAGCCTCTCATCGGACTCGTTGGAGCCATCTTCGGCTGTATGGTCTCTACGCGCCTCATGCAGTACTTCGTCAAGAAGACCCATCCCGAGTATGCCGAAGAGCCTGCCTGTGAACTCACCGAGGCCGACCTCCAGGTCGAGCACGAGGAGTACAAGTCGCTCTTCCTGCGCATCCTTAACTCCCTGCTCGATGGCGGCCGCACCGGTGTCGATGTGGGTTTGGCTATCATTCCCGGTGTCATCATCATCTCCTCGCTCGTGATGATCCTCACCTTCTCGGCCAGCGCCGACGGTACTTACACTGGTGCAGCCTACGAAGGTGTCGCCGTCCTGCCTTGGCTCGGTGAGAAGGTCGGTTTTATCTTCCAGTGGCTCTTTGGCTTCAACGATCCGCACCTTATCGGCTTCCCCATCACGGCCCTTGGTGCCGTCGGTGCCGCACTCGGTCTGGTGCCCAGGTTCATCCAGGAGGGCTGGGTCGATGGTAATGCCATCGCTGTGTTCACTGCCATCGGCATGTGCTGGAGCGGTTTCTTGAGCACCCACACTGCCATGCTTGACTCGATGCACTACCGTGAGCTCACCTCGCGTGCCATCCTGTCCCACACCATCGGTGGCCTCTTTGCTGCCATCATTGCCCACTGGCTCTACGTCCTGGTGGTGATGATCCTCTGATGCCCCCATCAGTCAAGTTCACACGACTTGACCGATAATAAGACATTGATAATCAGTTCCCTCATTGTAGAGACGCAAAATCTTGCGTCTCCTTTCCGCCCTGGTGTGTAATGAACGGCCACGCCAAGGCGAGGGCCTACGTCCGGCAGTTTCTGCACCAATGGTTTGATTTCACGACGGACAGGCCGAACAGAATTCCGAAGCGAACCGTTTTCTTGAAGATTGTTGGCTTTGTGTCCATATTATCTTTCATTTTAAACTTTTTTAAGACTTTTTTTTCTCAATCTGCTTTGTCAGTTTGTAAAGAAGTTGTAATTTTGTGATGAGCTATATAGTTAATCAACACAAGCATTTTTTTAAATTGCTAATGATGAGAATTTTAACTGTTACCCGTCACGGCTCCTTGACTACTCTTCATAGTCGGGATGAGCATCGTGCACTAGATTTTGTACCGAAAAAATAGAGAATAACACATTAATAATTTAAAAAGAAATGACAGAGTAATCCGGAACGATTTGATGAACTCATGAATTGATTTGACCACCAATTATGCAACTGACTAAGAACACTTTAATATTTTTTTTATTAACTATTTAAATTTTTTGTTTTTATGAAGAAGTTTTTATTTACACTTGCAGCTCTGCTGATGGCTGGTAGCCTCTGCGCTCAGGAGAACTACCTCTATGTGCCTGATTTTGAACTGACTCAGGAAGAAGCAACCAATGGCGTTCAGAACAAGGCCGTCTTCGTTGTTGCCCACTTCGATTCGTATGTAACGACTGTCGACTGGACCATCAACTTCCCCGAGGGTGTTGAGTTCGTTTCAGCCAACATGCCCAACTCTGCAAAGCCCTACGTTTACCAGTATGTAGATGTAGAGGATGATGAAACGGGTGAAATCGTTCCGACTCTGACTCGTCAGCGCATGAATCCGCAGCTGTTCGGTGATTATCCTCACTACATCACCACCACTTCTCTGGGTGCAACCTCCGACAACTGCTACAGCGAGGATGGTAGCGTATGCTACGGTGCTCCCAAGTGGGGTGGCGATGGCGTCGAGTTCAACTTCTATCGCTTCGTGATCAACATCGCTCCCGGTTTCGAGGGTGGTGACATCACCGTGCACACCGAGCCCGCTTGCACCGACGATCCCCGTGGCAACACCTGCCCCAAGAATTCTGTATTCGACAAGGTTAACGCCATCACCGTTGAGGGTGGTGTTGAGCCCATCGTTACCGATGCTCCCGAGATCGTTGTAACCGCTGGTGACGACGCTTACACCTTTGACGTTGTTGGTCCCGAGGGCGCTGAGCTCAAGCTCTTCGTTGACGGCGTTGAGGTTGAAATCCCCTACACCGTTGCTCGTACCGACGTTGACCAGATCGTTAAGCTGACCGCTACCGCTCACATCGAGGGCCAGACCGACGGTACCGTTACTGGTGAGTACCTGGTTCCCGCTCTGGTAGTTCCCGAGCCCCAGGATCTGACTGGTGAGATCGTTATCGGCGAACCCGACGAGAATGGTAATGTTACCATTGATTACACTGGCGACGAGGAAGTTACCATCGTTGTTACTGTAAACGGCGAAGTTGTTGAGGTTGTTGACGGTGCTATCACCCTTGTTGAGGGTGAGAACTTGATCGTTGTTACCGTTACCGCTGATGGTTACAATGAGCTGACCGAGACCACGACTCTGGTTTATGAGCCCACTCCCGTGCCCCAGCCCACTGCTACTCCCACCATCAAGGTTACTGTTTATGACACCGAGGTTGTCATCTCTGCCGAAGGTGAGGGCGAGGTTATCCTGATGATCAATGGCGAGGTTGTTGACAATCCCACCACCATCGCTCGCGGCGAGGAGGATGTTGTCGTAACCGTTACCGCTACCGCTCAGGCTGAGGGTCAGCTCATCAGCGAGACCGCTGAGGAGGTTGTTACCATCCCCGCTTACGTTGACGATCCCGAGGGCCACATGACTGGCTACTGGGTAGTTCTCTACGACAAGGATAACAACGAGGTTTGGCAGCAGCTCCCCAATGCTAATGAGAACGATCCTTATCAGTATGTAGCTAATGTCGCTCTGCACTACTCACAGTTCGGTGGCAAGCCCCTGAGTGGTGACATGACCGATGCTGACAACCCCATGGTTCCCTTCTACTTCATGATCAACGGCGTTCGCTATGCTTGCGCTGATGCTAATGTAGAGCCCAATTATGGCAATGCTAACGAGAATCCTCTGTTCATGACCGACAACTGCTGGAACGTGCCCGTTGGTTACTTCTACACCATTGGCGTTCTGGTTGATCCCGAGACCAACGACCTGTACATGCAGATCTCTAAGGGTCTCTACACCGGCATCGAGGAGCTCAACGGCGACAAGGCTGTTGCTGGCGTACGCTACTTCAACATGGCCGGTCAGGAGATGCAGGAGGCTAACGGCATGACCATCGTCGTTACCACCTACACCGACGGTACCACCAGCGCTGTTAAGGTGATGAAGTAATCCACTCATCCACCTTTAGCAGGTGAAAAAAATGAGGCGGTCCCCACTCTTGGGACCGCCTTTTTTTTGCCTTTTTTTTTTAAAAAAAGTCAATTTTTTTTGAATAATGATTGGTTATTTAAAAAAGATGTTGTAATTTTGTGGTCGTATCGGGTGAAGTGCCTTCTAAACATTAGGATGAACATGGAGTCCCGAATGATGAGATTAAGTTTATTTATTTGTGTTTAGTTACATATTTTTATTTAACCTAATTCTTTTGTGTTTATTATGAAGAAATTTTTATTTACTCTTGCAGCTATCCTGATGGCTGGTAGCATGTGTGCTGGCGAGTATTTCGTTTGCCAGGACTTTGAGATCCCCCAGGACAAGATTGGCAAAAATGTTAACATCGACGTGAAGGCTCACTTCGACGCCTATGTTAGTGCATGGTTGACTGAGATCTACCTGCCCGAGAACGTATCTCTGGTTGGTGTGAAGAAGGGTGCTGACATGACCCTGACCTTCCTGGATGAGTTCGGTGATGAGACCAGCATTGCTCCCGACATCACCCGTCAGGGCACCAAGCTGATCGTTGCTGTTATGGCTGCTCAGTATTCAGAGGATGGCGAGATGTACGGTGTTGCCAAGTGGGCTCCCGGCGACTACGACCAGATGATGATCATGGTTGTTAAGTGCACCGAGGAGTTCCAGGGCGGCGAGGTTAAGCTCGTTACCGACTTCTCTTGCGGTCAGGACACTCGTCCCGAGGTCGACGAGAACCGTTCCAGCCAGCGCGCTGGTGAGGGTATCTCCCAGCTCACCGTTGAGGGTGCTGGCCCCGTTGAGCCCGAGGTAACCGAGAAGCCCGCCATCACTTGGGAAGAGGTTGAAGGTGGTGTTCAGGTAACCGCTACCGGTAACGGCCACATCTGCCTCTATGTTGAGGACATCCTCGTTGCTGAGGGTGAGGGCACCGCTACCTACTTCATCGAGAGCACTGAGCTCGAGGAAGAGTATGGTGTAAGCGCTACCGCTCAGGAGGAAGGCAAGGAAGTCAGCGAGTACGCTGTTGAGACCGTTTACGTTCCTGGTCTGCCCGTTGTTCCCGAGGTAACCGCTACCCCGGAGATTAAGTTCGAGATTAACGAGGAAGAGCAGTATGTTGACATCTGGGCTGAGGGTGAAGGCACCATCAAGCTGTACATCGACGGCTTTGAGGTTGCTAACCACTTCCACTATGCATTCCAGGATGAGGAGGATGTAGTTGTTGTAACTGCTACCGCTCAGGAGGAAGGCAAGGAGATCAGTGAGACCGCTGAGATGGAGATCACCATCCCCGCTAAGCCCGTTGTTCCCCAGCCCGAGGTAACCGCTACCCCGACCATCACCGTTGACGAGGACTACAACCTGATCGTTGAAGGTGAGGGTGAGATCCACGTTTATGTTGACGGTGAGGAAGTTGAGCTGCCCTACACCTTCGAGCAGGCTGAGGAGGACGTAACCTACGTCATCACCGCTACCGCTCAGGAGGAAGGCAAGGAGATCAGTGAGGTTGCTCGCTATGAGGTAACCATCCCTGGCACCGGCATCATTCCCGAGGAGCCCTACGAGACCCCCGCTCCCGTGGTAACCGTTGAGGAGACTGAGGACGCTGTTGTTATCACCGCTACCGGTGAGGGCGTCATCAACATCTACGTTAAGGAGATGACCCGTGATGAGGAGCCCATCGTTAACGAGCCCGTTGCTACTGGCGAGGGTGAGGCTACCTACAGCATCATGAAGGGTGAAGAGGCTAAGATCTATGCCGTTTGGGCTACCGCTCAGCGCGACGAGGAGGCTCTCGTTGGTATCAGCGAGACCCAGTACGTTGACGTTCCCGCTCTGGAGCCCGTTACTCCCGAGGATCCCCACGCTACCGGTTACTGGTTGGTAACCTACACCCTCGACGGTGAAGAGGTATGGGATCAGTTCATCTTCGACAAGGACAACTACACCATGATCCTGCCGCTCGACTATGACACCTATGGCACCTTCGCTTATCCCATCGAGCCCCGTCCCAACATCTACTTCCGCGTTGTTGCTAACGGTGTAGATCTGGGTGCTGTTGAGGAGAACACCTTGGCTGAGCTCGGCAATGCTCTGCTGAACCCCACCACCGAGGGTGACAACCTGTTCTACCTCGAGGAGGGTCTGGGCCACATCTACAACATGGGCCTGTTCATCGATCCCAATGATGGTCAGATCTACGTTTACGCTGCTATCGCAGGTTACACCGATGTAACCGAGCTGAACGCTGACAAGGCTGTTGCTGGCGTACGCTACTTCAACATGGCTGGTCAGGAGATGCAGGAGGCTAACGGCGTTACCATCGTCGTTACCACCTACACCGACGGTACCACCAGCGCTGTTAAGGTGATGAAGTAATCCACTCATCCACCTTTAACAGGTGAAAAATGAGGCGATCCCTCCACGAGGGGTCGCCTTTTTTTCTGTCCATATCCCATTAGAGACCATTAGTGTCCGGAGAAAAATCTACTTGATTGCTCTAATTTAACGTCAGTTCGATGAAATTAAAGTGCCCATGCTCAATGATTCTAGTCTGTAGTGACGCAAAATTTGGCGTTTCTACAGGTCACAGATGGCTAACTCATTGACGTCTAAAGTATGCTTTCGTCTCGCTCACGGTAGCGAAGCGGTTGGCATCACCACGGGACAGCGATAGAAACAATGTTGCCGAAGGCGCCCCATTGTCACCGCGGCCATATAGCAGACAAGACCGTATAGGCCGCCAGCAGCCGACTGCGCAGGCCGACCGCAGTCTCATAGCCCTTCGACCGGCTTCTCCAGCGTTCCATTCCATGCCGATATCCCGCCCATCGTACGCTTGTCCGCCTGTGCTGCATCAAGGGGGCGCTATGTATATTTATTGATTTCGGTAGGCTTGTCCAAGTGTCCACTTTACTGGAAATGGTTACTTTTTTTCTTCCAGTAGGTAGATGTAATAAAAAAAGAATCTAATTTTTTTGGCGGATAAGAAAAAGATTGTAACTTTGCAATAACAAATGAACCAACTAGCATCATTTCATTGATATACCAAAATTAAGTTATTATATGAAAATATGTCCAACTTGCTCGTGGTTTTAGTTCTCGGTCAGGCATACTGACTGGGAAGATGCTTTTTTGTTGTTTCATGACACGTAATGATGGTATCTGAGAAAATTTGTCTTTACCTTATATATTATAGTAAGATAAACTTTATGAATAGTAATGTTGACCCGAAACTCTTTAGACAGACCATGATGATTTAACCCGATATGGATTTGATAATTTACTGTTTTTATTCACTTTATAACTATTAATTAAAATTTTGTTCAAATTATGAAGAAATTTTTATTTACACTTGCAGCCCTGCTGATGGCCAGCAGTGCATTTGCTACTTGTGTGTTCTACATTGAGGACTTCGACATCCCCAAGGACATGGTCAACAAGAATGTCAACATTGACATCAAGGCTGACTTTGAGGAGTATGTCAGCGCTTGGCAGTTGACCATTCACCTGCCCGAGAACCTGCAGCTGGTTGGTGTTAAGAAGGGTGCCGACATGACCCTGACTTACACCGATGAGTTCGGTGATGAGGCTAGCTCAGCTCCCGACATCACTCGTCAGGGCAACAAGCTGATTGTTGCCGTTATGACTGGTAACTATGACGCAGACGGTAATCTGTACGGTGTTGCAAAGTGGGCTCCCGGCCACTACGATCAGATGATGATCATGGTTGTTAAGGCTAACGCAGACTATACCGGTGGTGAGGTTACTTTGGAAACTGAGTTCGCTTGCGGCCGTGACACTCGTCCCGAGGTTGACGAGAATCGCTGCACCAACGAGCCTGTTACCAGCGAGCCCGCAATTGTACAGTTTGAGCAGACCTATGCTCCCGCTCCCACCTTCAGCTATGACGCTGAGACCTACACCATGACCGCTACTTGCGAGGGTTACGAGGTTGAGCTCTATGCTAACGGCACCAAGGTTGACAACCCCTACACCGTTGAGCAGACCGAGGAAGAGCAGGAGATCGTCTTCAGCGCTATCACCCTGAAGAACGAAGAGGACAACAACAGCCCCGAGACCTTCTACGAGGAGAACCCCGTTATCGTTCCCGCTAAGGAGGTTGTTACCCCCGACCTGCCCGGTTACATCATCATTGGCGAGCCCACCGAGGCAACCAATGGTGAGTTCTATGTGAACTACAATCCTGGTGACTACGAGGGTGAGTATGAGATGATCGTTACCATCAACGGTGAGGTTGTTGAGCCCAACGAGAATGGTACCTATCAGGCCGTTGAGGGCGAGAACCTCGTGACTGTTACCATCACGGCTGACGGTTACAACGACAAGTTTGCTTCACGCACCTTCAACTACCACTATCCCACCACTGCTCCCGCTCCCACCTTCAGCTATGACGCTGACACCTACACCATGACCGCTACTTGCGAGGGCCACGATGTTGTGCTCTATGCTAACGGCACCGAGGTTTCTAACCCCTACACCGTTACTCAGACCACCGAGGATCAGGAGATCACCTTCAGCGCTATCACCCTGAAGGACGAAGAGGACAACGACAGCCCCGAGACCTTCTATGCTCAGAACCCCGTTATCGTTCCCGCTCTGACTCCCGTAACTCCTCCCGCAAAGCCCAGCTACACGACCGACATGGATGATGAGTACTTCTACATCACCTTCGCACTCGCTGAGGACGCAGAGGAAGGCACCGAACTCGTTATCTACGACGAGAATGGTCAGGAAGTTGCCGAGAATCCCGTCAAGATTGCTCGTCCCGACTATGATGAGACCGCTGATCCCGTTTACGCTCGCTACAGCGCTGTTGCTGTAAAGGACGACCAGACCAGTGAGACTCTGTTTGTAAACGAGCTCGTTCCCCAGAAGGCACCGGTTGTTGAGCCCGAAACTCTGAAGGGTGAACTCAAGATTGGTGAGGCTAATGAGGAAGGTAAGTTCACTGTTACCTACGTAGGTGAAGAGGAAGTTACCATCACCATCGATCAGGACTTCGAACAAGTTCGCGATGCTGCTAACACCTACAAGCTGCCCGACTATGGCACCTACCATGTAGTTGCTACTGCTAAGGCTGATGGTTACAAGGACCTCGTTGTTGAGGGTGATGTAACTTGGACCAAGCCCGTTACTCCCGAGCAGACCGCTGCTCCCGAGGTTGTTACCACTCCTGGTGACGACGCTTACACCATCACTGGTCAGGTGAAGGCTGGTGATCCCGAGGCTGAGGTTACCATCTTTGTATGGGATGAGGAAGAAGAGGATTGGGTAGCTGTAGGCAATCCCTTCATTGTAAACCGTACTGAGGAAGAGCAGACCATCAAGATTAAGGTCGTTTCTCACATCGAAGGCCAGACTGATGGCGAGGTTATCATGGACGTAACCGTTCCCGCTAAGCCCGCTGATCCCGGTACTGGCGTTAACGAGCTGATGAACGGCAAGGCTGTTGCTAACGTTCGCTACTTCAACATGGCTGGTCAGGAGATGCAGGAGGCTAACGGTGTAACCATCGTTGTTACCACCTACACCGACGGCACCACCAGCGCTGTTAAGGTGATGAAGTAATCCACTCCATCCACCTCTAACAGGTGAAAAAAAGGCGACCCCTCCACGAGGGGCCGCTTTTTTTATCCCCCTGGATGACCTGGACTGGCTGGACCGCTGCTGACGCGGCTCTCCTGGATGACCTGGACTGGCTGGATGGTCTGGACCGCCGCTGACGCGGCTCCCTGGACGGCCTGGACTGGCTGGATGGTCTGGACCGCCGCTGACGCGGCTCCCTTGGACGGCCTGGACGGTCACTAGCTCGTCAATTCTCCAGTCTATCCAGTTCATCCAGTTTATCCAGTCTATCCAGTTTCTCCAGCCTGTCCAGGAAATCCAGTTTTGGGAATTGGGAAAAAAGTATTATCTTTGCAGGTTATTATATAATAATGAGTAAAGAAGTGGAAACAAGATACATATTTGTCACCGGCGGCGTCGTTTCGTCGCTTGGAAAAGGCATTATCGCCTCGAGCATCGCGCGACTCCTGCTCTCGCGTGGCTACAGCGTCACCTGCCAGAAGTTTGACCCCTACATCAACATCGACCCGGGCACGCTCAACCCCTATGAGCACGGCGAGTGCTATGTCACCGTCGATGGCCACGAGGCCGACCTTGACTTGGGGCACTATGAGCGTTTCACCAACATCAAGACCACCCGCGCCAACAACGTTACCACCGGACGTGTCTATCAGAGCGTTATCGATAAGGAGCGCCGTGGCGACTACCTCGGCAAGACGGTCCAGATTATCCCGCACATCACCGATGAAATCAAGCGCGACGTCAAGCTGCTGGGCACCACCGGCAAATATGACTTCGTCATCACCGAGATTGGCGGCACTGTCGGCGACATTGAGGCCCTGCCGTTCATCGAGGCCATCCGTCAGCTGCGTTGGGAACTGGGCAGGCGCTGCATCTGCGTCCACTTGACCTATGTCCCCTATATCAGCGCTGCAAAGGAGCTGAAAACCAAGCCTACACAGCACAGCGTCAAGTTGTTGCAGCAGGAAGGTATCCAGCCCGACATCCTCGTGTTGCGCACCGAGCACCAGCTGCCGCCCGCCATGCTCAAGAAGGTGGCGCAGTTCTGCAACGTTAGCGCTGACGCTGTGGTACAGTCGCTCGACGTGCCTACCATCTATGAGGTGCCCCTCAAGATGCACGAGCAGCGGCTCGACAACATCATCATCGAGAAAACGGGCCTTGAGGTCAAGGGTGAACCCGACCTGTCGAAGTGGAACGACTTCCTCGCCAAACTCAAGGGGGCTAAGGAAGTTGTGCGCATTGGACTTGTGGGCAAGTATGTCTCCCTGCAGGACGCTTATAAGAGCATCGACGAGAGTCTGCTGCACGCCTGCGCCTACCACGACCGCAAACTCAAACTCGACTATATCAACAGCGAACACATCAACGACGGTAACGTTGAGCAATTGCTGAGCGGGCATGACGGCATCGTTGTGGCACCCGGATTCGGACAGCGCGGCATCGAGGGCAAGTATGTTGCACTCAGGTGGTGCCGTGAGCACGATATTCCCACATTCGGCATCTGCTTGGGTATGCAGTGCATGGTCATTGAGTTCGCGCGCAACGTCCTCGGCATGGCAGACGCCAACAGCACCGAGATGGACGCCAAAACCACCCACAACGTCATCGACCTGATGGAGGACCAGAAGACGGTCACCAACCTGGGCGGAACGATGCGACTCGGCGCTTACGCCTGTCGCGTGAAGCCGGGAACCAAGGTCGCGCAGGCCTATGGCGTCACCGACATCGAGGAACGCCACCGTCACCGCTTTGAGTTCAACGACGAGTACCGCGAGCAGTTTGAGCAGGCGGGCATGACCATCGCTGGCGTGAACCCCGAGAGCGGACTCGCCGAGGTCATCGAACTCGCCGACCGCCGCTGGTACATCGGTACCCAGTACCACCCCGAGTACTCCAGCACCGTCCTCAATCCCCACCCCCTCTTCATGTCCTTCATTGCCGCCATTATTGGTTCAGACAAGAAGTAATGATGAGTTTTCAGTTTTCAGTTGTCAGTTTTCAGCAAGAATACTGACAGCTCAAGGCTGAAAGACTAGAAAAACTGTTATAATGAGATGAAATCTAGTGATTATAGAGATTTATTAGTATGGCAAAAAGCAATGGACTTGACTATTGAGGTTTACTCAATTGTCAAATTGCTGCCGAAGGAAGAGACTTACGCATTGTCTGATCAGATGCGTCGCGCAGCAGTGTCAATTCCTTCCAATATTGCCGAAGGCCAAGGTCGGGAATCATGCAAGGAATTTGTTAGATTTTTATCCATGGCCCGCGGCTCTCTCAGGGAATTATCCACTCAGCTTAAAATCTGTGAGCGGCTTCATTATATTGATGAGTCAAACACATCAACATCAAGTGAACTTATTACCGAAGTGGATAAAATGATCACATCTTTAGCAACAAAATTGAAACAAAAAACTGACAACTAACAATAGAAAGCTGAAAACTGACAACTGAAAACTGACAACTGAATATGGATAAAAACACTTTAACTGGATTGTTGCTGATGGGACTCGTGTTCATCGCATTCACCTGGTTGACAAAGCCCAGTGATGCTGAACTCGCCGAGCAACAGCGACAAATGGACTCTATTGCTGCCGTCCAGAAGGCCGAGCAGCAAAAAACCGCTGCTGAGGGCGCAGTAGACACCCTGAGCAGCGACGAGATGACGCGCCTGATGAGCGTGCTCGAGAATCTGCCCGACGGCAACACCGTTATCAACAACGAGGGCGTTATCCTTTCCCTCAAGGACGGTAAGGTCGATGGCACCGTGACTGTAGGCAAAAAGACCGTGAAATGGGACGAAATCACGTCAACCACCAGCGACGACCCTGCATCCCACAATCTGGCTGTCCAGGCTGTGCAGCGGGTTCTCGACATGTATGCCAAGAACGGCTCGTTTGCTGCTTCTCTATCGGGAACCGAGGAGCTGGTAGCCCTCGAGAATGACTCCCTCAAGGTGGAAATCAGCACCAAGGGCGGTATCATCTCTCGTGCCGTACTCAAGGGCTACAAGACTTTCAAGTCTCCGCAGATGGTGTTGTTTGACAAGGGCGACAATGAGTACAGCTTCACCTTGAGCAACAATACCCAGCGCTTTGAGACCAAGAATTTCTTCTTCACTCCCCAGAAACTCAACGACAGCACCGTGCTGATGAACCTGCAACTCGAAGGCGGAGCACAGTGGGGTCTGAAATATACCCTTGTGCCCGGCACCTACATGGTGCGCATGGAGATGCAGCAGCAGGGTATGAGCAGGATTATCCCCTTGAACATCAACCTGCTGGATTTCGATTGGCACCAGAAGATTTCGCGCCACGAGGAGGGTAAGACCTTTGAGGAGCGCTGGAGCGGTATCTGTTACAAGTATGCAGGCAAGGGCGGTGATGTGGAGACCACCAGCGAGAGCGGCAACGACGAGAAGGACATCAAGGAGACGCTCAAGTGGGTTAGCGCCAAGAACCAGTTCTTCTCATCGGTTCTCATCGCCGACAGCGTCTTCAAAACGGCACAGATGACGAGTGTGGCCACCCAGAAGGACGCTGCTGACTATGAGCAGTACCTCAAGGACGTGAAAATCCACACGATGATTCCCTACTCGAGCGAGAAGCCGGTTCCCGCATCGTTCTACTTCTATCTGGGTCCCAACCGTTACCACACGCTGGCCAGCTATGACAAGTTCTCGCCCAAGGAGGACCTGAAGCTCACCCGCCTCATCCCGCTGGGATGGAAACTGTTCCGCTGGATTAACGCCGGCGTGATTATTCCCGTGTTTGACTGGCTGGGCAAGTTCATCAGCAACTATGGTATCATCATCCTGGTGCTCACCATCCTTATCAAGCTGGTACTCTGGCCCTTGACCTATAAGAGCTATGTCTCACAGGCCAAGATGCGCATCCTGGCTCCCGACATTGCCGCCATCAACGAGAAATATCCTAATCAGGAAGACGCCATGAAGAAGCAGCAAAAGACGATGGAACTCTACCGCATGGCAGGTGCCAGCCCCTTCGGCGGCTGTCTGCCCATGTTGCTGCAGATGCCCATCCTCATTGCGATGTTCACCTTCTTCCCCTCGTGCATTGAGTTGCGAGGCCAGGCCTTCCTGTGGGCCGAGGATTTGAGCGCCCCCGATAAGATTATCGAGTGGGGCAATATCCCCATCATCTCGAGTATCCTGGGTAATCACCTGAGCCTCTTCTGCTTGCTCATGACAGGTACCAACATCTTGTACACCTGGTTGACCAGCAAGTCACAGGCCCAGTCGCAGTCGATGCCGGGCATGAAGATGATGATGTACTTGATGCCGCTGTTCTTCATGTTCTGGTTCAACGGCTACGCATCAGGTTTGAGCTACTACTATTTCATTGCTCTGCTCATCACCATCGCACAGACTTACATCAGCCGCGCATTTGTTACCGAGGAGAAGGTGCGTGCCACCATCGCCGCCAACAGTGCTAAGCCCAAGAAGAAATCCAAGTGGATGCAGCGACTCGAAGAGGCCCAGAAGATGCAGCAGCAACAGCAACAGCGCCAGCAGGCCAGGGGCGGTAACAACAAGCGCCGCCGTTGACCTTAACAGACGCAATGATAATTAGATAGCATCTATATGGTCTATCATTTTTTAGAATAGTTATCACTGTCGTTTGAAAAAAAGGCATGGTTATTGCAACTTTTTGATTATGCCACGCATCTAATGGATACAATTATTAACCAAAACTAGTAAGAACTATGTATATCCACAATTGCCCCCAGTGCGGTAGACAATACAGCACTCAAGAGAGAGTGAACCGTGTGAAGTGCCCTTATTGCGGTGCCGAAAACGACGCCACCTACAGTGAGCAGGTGCCGCCGCAGATGAACCAACAACAATACGGCTATCAACAACAACAGAATCCCTATCAGCAGCCCCAGAGGTCTGGCAACATCTTTGACGAGGGGCCTTCGGGCAAGAGCCGTGGGTTGGCTGGTCTGCTGGCCATCCTGTTGGGCACGCTGGGCGTTCACTACTTCTATCTGGGCAAGACCACTGGCGGTATCGTGTTTCTGCTCGTTTCTATCTTTTCATGTGGCGTGGTGACGGAAATTGCTTCGCTCATCCAGGGCATCATGATGTTCACCGAAACGCAGGAAGAGTTTGAACGCAAGTGGGTCTTCTGCCCAACTGATATTCCGTTATTTTAGCACCTTGACTGCCTATGGGTAAACGACGGACCGCTACAAAACCCGATTACATCAAGTGGCTGCTCATCGCCGGAGCAGCTGCACTTGTTGTGCTCTTGGGGGGCTATGTGGTGTGGCACTACATCCTGCCGCATTCGGTGGCAGTGGACCGTTTCCGTTATCCTGTGGCAGGAATTGACGTCTCGAAGCATAACGGCGACATCGACTTTGAAATGGTGCTCGAAGATGATTACCAGTTTGTGTTCATCAAGGCCAGCGAGGGAAAGACTTACCGCGACGAGGCCTTTAACAGCAATTATCGCAAGGCGCGGGAGGCGGGCCTCAAGGTAGGCGCCTATCACTTCTTCCGCAAGAACCGTACTGGTGAGGAGCAGGCTGATAACTTCTTGGGCGCCATCAAGGACAAGAAATTTGACCTGCCGCTGGTTATCGACCTGGAGGACGATTGGGGCAACGGTGCCACCACGAGCCGCGACACCGCCCTGGATCGTGTGATGACAATGATTACCATTCTCAAGAAGAAGGGTTATGATATCATCATCTATACCAACAAGAATGGCTATGACAAGTACTATGAGGGGATGTTGGGCGACTGCGACCTGTGGCTGTGTTCGTTCACCAGCCCTGACCTGTTGTACGATTTGCCTCACCGCTTCCAGCAATTCAGCCACGAGGGCAAGGTGATGGGCATCGATGGCGATGTGGACCTGAACGTCTTTCGCGGCAGCAGGAAGGAGTGGTCACATTACCTGGATCAAGTGAAACAACCGGAATAATCACTTAAACTCCCATGATGATGAATAAAGTGTTGAAAATCATGACTTTGACATCGCTGCTACTCGTGGCGCTCTTTAGCGCTGACGAGGCATCGGCGACAGTATATAATTGGAGCCGTTATGACCTCTCGTTTGAAACCCCTGACGGCGGTTTTGTCACCTATAACAGCCCCACACGTTTCGAGGTGCAGTGGGAGGACATGGTGATGACCGTGCAGCTCTACAGCCAGGACAAGGGTGACGAGAAGAAGATGCTCACCGAGAATCTGCAGCGCAAAGCCCTGGGTTACAACATGTATGACCTGAATAACGGCAAAATAAAAGTCAAAGGCTTCAAGAAGACTTACAGCATCGATGGCACCATGCCCGACGGCTCCAGAGCCATCATCACCGATTTGGTCTCCAAGCACCAGAACCTGATTGTCGAGATAACGGTCAACTACATCTATGGTAACCGCGAGGTGGTTGAGGATATGATTAAGAGCTTTGCCGAGAACAAAAAACAACAACCCAACCACGAGCGCAAGCGCCAAAAGGTGCAGACCAAGCAGAAGGCCGACCGCGACGAGCAGAAGGCCAAAAAGCAGCAGCCTGAGCAACGGCCTGCCAGGAAAGAAAAACTCTATGATGCTTAACCACTAAAAACTGAAATACATGAAACGCTTCACTACACTCAAACTCTTAACAGCCATGGCCTTTGCGGTGGCAGCGAGCCCTCTCGCACATGCTGTTGACGATGGCCAGCAGGACGAGCAAAAGTCTAACATGTTGTATGCTCCTCTGGTGTATGACCATTATACCTCGGATGCCCACAACAATGCCACAAAATCGGCTGCTGCAAGTGAAATTTACCGCTTGGATGCCGGCGACCAGTGGCTACAGGAAGCTATCGACAATGCCGACCGCACACGCCGCGTGCGCCAGCGTGCCGTCATCGACAATCCGCAGCTCGTGGCATATAATGCCAACCGTTTGCCTGAGGCACCTCCCGAGGGCATCATCCCCAGCGACCCTCGTCAGGGAATGCTTACCGTGGCTCCCGCCCAGGCTACTATCGACAATGTGACACCGCCCGATGCACCGCTTCCTCCGGTTCACAACTGGCTCCATGTGTTCAATGCCTCGTTGCAGTTTACCCAAGCCTACATCAGCGGCAACTGGTATCAGGGCGGTGAGAACAATCTGGCGTTGCTGGGTAGCATCAACTGGAACTGCAACCTCAACCAGGACCTGCATCCCAACTGGTTGTTTAACAATGCATTGTCCTATAAATTGGGTGTTTCCACCACCCATGGTGACAGCATCCGCAAGTATCTTATCAACGAGGATAATTTCCTGTTTACCTCGCAATTGGGTTACAAGGCGGTCAAGAATTGGTACTACAGTGCCATGCTGCAGTTCACCACCCAGTTCTTGAACAACTACAAGACCAATACAAGGACGATGACCGCAGCCTTCCTCTCCCCGGCTGAGCTCAATATCGGTCTCGGTATGACCTACAGCTACAAGAAGGCCGATGACCGCATGTTCACCCTGGCCATTGCCCCCCTGTCCTATAACCTGAAGTATTGCCGCAACATCACCGACATCGACCCGACGCGTTTCGGCATCAAGGCCGACCATCACAGTCGTAGCACCTTCGGTAGCAACTTCGAGGCAAAATGGCTGTGGCGCTTCACGCCTAACGTGATGCTCACCTCCAGGCTCTATATGTTCACCAACTACGAGTATGTTCAGGGCGATTGGGAAAACACACTCGACCTGTCCATCGGCAAGTACCTGACGACCCAGTTCTATACCCACCTGCGCTTTGACCGCTCGAGGCCTCGTGACAACGATTGGAACTACTGGCAGTTCAAGGAAATCCTCAGCTTGGGTATTGTGTACCGCTTTGCCACAGTGAACTGACTCTAAGCCATGCCCCGTCGAACACTGCTTATATCGCTGTTGGTCATGCTGTTGCCGTTTATGGCAATGGCTGGCAATGGTGTACCCAAGAAGTCGGTGGTCATCGAGGGGCTCGACTTGGACTCGATGCGCATTCGTCTCGACGAGAGCGATATGCAGCCGCTCGAGGGCATCTGGTACTATCCCAACGAGGAGATGACCCTGGGCATCGAGCGCTATCGTGGCAAACACAATATCGGTTACCGCATCATCCTGCTCGACTCGCCCGATATCAATCTGGTGCCCGGCACGGTAATCGGCTATATCGCTGCCAGTGCGGTGGACAGCAAGTACCAGTTGTGGCTTTACAGCCAGCGCGACCGTGTCACGCTGATGAAGCCCCTGGAGTGTGTGGCAACACTTAACAAGGCTGCCACCACGTTCACTTTTGACCCGCCTCACTGGAAAGTGAAGGTGCGTGTCAATATCGCCCGTTTCCTGCCTACGCTCTTCAATGGCGTGAGCATTATTCCCGAGAAAGTGGGGGAGAGCCTGCCTATCGGCTTCCGCAAGATTTATCCCGAAGGGGGTGAGGGAAATCCGTTTAACCGCGTCAGATACCTGTGATGAAAAGAGGAATTAAACATATATTAACATTTCCGCCCCTACTGTCATTACTGCTGATACTCTTGTGTGTCAGCTCATTAGATGCACGCACCCGCACGACTCGCAAGAACCTGAAAACCAACGAGGTGCCCGTGGCAGTCTTGGAGTCGGCCGATGACCTCTTGCCCGATAGTTTGCTCACCGTTGACCCTACTGCCGTGACGCTCAAGGGCTTTGCCAAGCGCGCCAGTGACACCAAGGAATCCTTTTTCATTACCAACAACACCAAGCATCGCATGAGCGCGGTGCGCCTGTTGTTGCGATATACTACAATGGGCGGCGAAATGCTCACACAGCGCGTGGTCAACGTGCCGGTGAGCCTCAGGCCCGGTGAGACCAAGTTGGTCAGCGTCAAGTCGTTTGACGTACAACGGCTGTTCTATTACTATGCCGGTCCGCAGCCGCGCAAACAGGCTACGCCCTTCAAAGTGGCTTTCAGGCTCACAGGCTATGACATCCCTGTTGGCAACTGACATGAATTCAACGAAATCACAATATTACAATATCAATTCACAAAAACAAAAAAGAAAAATGAAACATCTGTCAATTAAACTGTTATCAGCTGCTATCCTGGCGTTCATGACCTGGGGCACTGCCGATGCATGTACCAACCTGCTGGTGGGCAAGAATGCCAGCGCCGATGGCTCGACCATCATCACCTACGCTGCCGACAGCCACACCTTGTTCGGTGATTTGCAGTACATTCCTGCCGCCGACCATGCGCCTGGCTCGATGCGCCAGATTATCGATTGGGACAGCGGCAAGCCTCTTGGAGCCATTCCCGAGGTGGCTCACACCTATGCTGTCGTGGGCAATATGAACGAGCACCAGGTGACCATCGCCGAGAGCACTTGGGGTGGTCGTGAGGAACTGTGGGACACCACGGGCAATTCCATCATTGACTACGGTAGCCTGATGTACATCGCTCTGCAGCGTTCCAAGACTGCACGCGAGGCCATCAAGTGGATGACCGAGCTGGTGGCAAAGTACGGCTATGCCAGCGAGGGTGAGTCGTTCTCGATTGGCGACCCCAACGAAATCTGGATTATGGATATGATTGGTAAGGGTCCTGGCGAAATCGGTGCTGTTTGGGTGGCTATCCGCATCCCCGATGACTGCATCGCCGGCCATGCCAACAATCCCCGTATTTGGAAGTTTGATATGAAGGACAAGAAGAACGTCATGTACAGCAAGGACGTCATCTCGTTTGCCAAGAAGAAAGGTCTCTACAGCGGCAAGGATGCCGACTTCGCCTTTGCTCCGGTTTACCAGAAGTTTGATGCTGGTGCCCTGCGCGGTTGTGATGCCCGTGTGTGGAGCTACTTCAACCGTTTCCACAAGGGTATGGATGCCTATCTGCCCTTCATCATGGGTAAGACCCGTGCCGATGCCGACATCATGCCTCTCTACGTGAAGCCCGACCGCAAGGTCAGCGTTCGCGACATGCAGGAGATGATGCGTGACCACTTCGAGGGTACACCGTTCGACATGACCAAGGATGCCGCTGCCAAGATTGCTTATGGCGTGCCTTACCGCTGGCGTCCCATGGATTTTGAGGTGGACGGCGTGAAGTACAGCCAGGAGCGTGCTATCGCTACCCAGCAGACGGGTTGGGTGTTTGCCGCCCAGATGCGTTCATGGCTGCCCGATGAGGTGGGCGGCTGTTTCTGGTTCGGTGTCGATGATGCCAACACGGCCGTTTTCGTTCCTATGTACTGCAGTATCACCAAGGTGCCCGAAAGCTATCGTCAGGGCAAGGCCGATATGTACACTCTGGATTGGGATTGCGCTTTCTGGGTGAACAACTGGGTAGCCAATCAGGCTTATGCCCGTTATTCACAGATGATTGGCGACATCCGCAAGGTGCAGGGTGCCATCGAGGACAATTTTGCCAAGCAGCAGCCGATTATCGAGGCTCAGGCTACCTCACTGCTCACTACCGACCGCGATGCCGCTGTGCGCCTGTTGACCAACTACTCGGTTAACGCTGGTCAGGATGCCACCGCTCGTTACAAGAAGTTGGGTGAGTATCTGTTCGTGAAGTACCTCGACGGTAATATCAAGAAGGAGAAGGACGGCAAGTTCCTGCGCAACGAGCATGGCACGCCCTCATCGCCCACCTTTGCCGGCTACACCCAGGAGTACTACGATGTTCAGGTCAAGGGTCTGGATGGCCATGGTAAAGTGCTCAAGGTCGAAGAACCCGTTTGGCTTGACCCTAAGGACAGAAACTAAAAACTAAGGTTTTTCTCCTTAAGGACTAAAAAACTAAAAAGCCGCATCGATATCACATCGGTGCGGCATTTTATCTGTTTACTTACTTATAATTCGGATGAATCAACTAATAACTAATTCACTGTTTTACGATGCAAAATTACAACCGCTGCTCTAGGCGTACAATCGCAATAATTAGTCATTTTATTGGAAATTCATCATCAAAATGGGGGATTTTCCAAAAAACACATCCAATAAATGCGCCGTTTTTCAGGTTTTTACTAATTTTGTGATAGTAAATCAACTGAAAAATGACTATGAAACGATTATCCCTTATTCTTGCCGTGCTGATGCTCACAGTAGCTGCACAGGCTCAACTCTTGTGGAAAGTGAGTGGTAACGGGTTGGGAAGACCCAGCTATATCTTTGGTACTCATCACATGGCCCCTGCAACGATGATTGACCAGGTCAAGGGTATGGACCAGGCCATCAGTGGCTGTGACATCGTCGTTGGCGAGGTCGAGAAGGATAGCCTCATGAGCCCCGAGGTGCAGGCACGCATGGCTCAGAATATGATTGCTCCACTCGACAGTACGCTCGACAAGTTGCTCACGCCCGACGATTATCGCATAGTGGAAAAGGTGTTTGATAAATACTTCGGTGCAATGGGCGTGAAACTCAGCCAGATGAAGAGTCTGAAGCCTAGTGCCATCAGCACCCAAATGCAGGCCATGCAAGCCCTCAAGTATTTCCCCAACTTTGACGCTACCAACCTCATTGATGTGGCAGTGCAGACACGTGCCAACGATGCCGGCCGTCCTTCGGTTGGTCTCGAGAGCGTGCAGGAGCAGATTGACCTGCTGTTCAACAGCCCGCTCACCGAGCAGGCCACGGGACTGGTCGAGGCATGCAAGCAGGACGAGTTCTTCCAGGTGCAGTCGGCAGCCCTCGTCGATGCTTATATGTCCCAGGACCTGGATAAGATACAGACGGTGATGACCGATGCCACGATGGGCGGTAGCGAGGAGGCCATGGAGGCGCTTATCTATAACCGCAACCGTCTTTGGGCTGCGAAACTTGTCGAGATGATGCCTGAGCGTGCTTGCCTCGTGTGTGTCGGTGCGGGTCACCTGCCTGGCGACCAGGGCTTGCTGCAGTTGCTGCGCGAACGCGGCTTCACCGTCGAGCCCGTGCAATGACTTTGAGTATGAAATGATTTAATGATTTGAGTCATGAGAAGGTCGTTCTTATTTGCTGTTCTGACGCTGATTGCGTTATCTTCTTCGGCTCAATTGCTGTGGAAGGTTTCTGGCAATGGATTGGAGAAACCTAGTTATGTTTTGGGCACTTTTCATTTTGCGTCCGAGTCAATGTTAGAAAAGATTCCGGGCATGGAGCAGGTCTTTGAGGATTGTGACATCGTGGTGGGTGAAATCGATTATAAAGAGTTGATGACTCAAGAGTACCAGATGGTTCTGACTGAAAAAATCATGGTCGCACCGCCCGACAGCACACTCGACAAGTTGCTCACTAATGAGGAGTATGCGTTTGTAGAACAGGAGTTCAATAAGTATCTTGGCGTTTTGGGTGTGAATCTGCAACAGCAGAATGGCTTCAAGCCTAACTTCATCAGAGGCATGATACTGACGATGCAGATGATTCAAAATAAGCAAGATTTCTCAGATTTCCAAGATTTACCAGATATGGAGGTCTTGCAATCTCTTAGTTTCGCCAGTGGCAAAAACGGGATGGATCGGGCTGTACAAAAACGTGCTGAAGAAATGGGCCGTCAGTCGGTTGCTCTGGAAACCATCGAGGAACAGTGTGACATGCTCTGGAATGATCCCTTGACCATACAGGCCAAGAATCTATTGGATGCTTGTAAGAATCCCAACATCGCCAAGACGAGCTTTGCTCAGTCTTTGACAATTCTCAAGGCCTATATGGCTCAGGACCTCAAAAAGATTTATGAAATCATGACTGATCCTGAAATTGTTGACGCCGGGGCAATAGGTGCGCTCCGTGTCAATGAACGCAATCTCAATTGGATCGAGAAACTTGTCAAAATGATTCCCGAGCATGCTTGTCTCGTCTATGTCGGTGCCGGTCACCTGCCCGGCGACCAGGGCCTGCTGCAGTTGCTGCGCGAACGCGGCTTCACCGTCGAGCCCGTGCAGTAATAAAGAAATAATAAATAGAAAACAATAAGTACAATAATTACAATTGATGGGAATAGACTGGTTTGTAGTTGTTGTACTTATTGTTTTCCTATGATTGGATAGGCTGCACCAACAACAAAAGTCAAATAAAATTTGTTTTTGTGTTAGGCTTGCAGTATCTTTGCCCCATTATTCAACAAAACAACATTAATTTTGGACCCTGACCCGTTATCGTGCCTTTTATCGGTACTCTATACAGCAAGCGGATATCCGCTTATCACTTTCAATCCGCCCACTGTGGGCAGCATCATCGCTATAATTGTCGCCGTGCTGGGACTCTTCCTGTCGGCTTTTAACTCGGGCAGCGAGATTGCCTATTTCTCGTTGCGTGATGACGACGTTGACGACATCGAGGACACCCATCGGCGTGAACGGGTGAAAGAACTCCTTGCTATCCCCGAGAAACTGCTCGCCACCATTCTGGTGGGCAATAATCTGGTCAACATCATGATTGCCATCGTGCTGAACTATGCGATGAACCAGATTTTTGATTTCAAGAGCAGCGTGCTGGATTTTATTGTGCAGACCGTCATTCTCACTTTCCTGATTCTGCTGTTCGGTGAGGTGATACCCAAACTTTATGCCACTAATTTTAATGTCAAGTTCGCAGCCATGACATCGGCACCGCTCAAGGCTGCTGTGAAGCTGTTCTCGCCGCTAACGGCATTGCTGGTGCGCAGCACGAGTCTCGTGAGCAAGGTCGTGGCCGAGCAGACCGAGGAACTGTCGGTCGATGACCTCACGCGTGCGTTGGAAGTGAGCGAGGTTAAAAACCCTGATGAAAAGGAACTGCTGGAAGGCATCCTTTCGTTTGGTGACAAGACGGTGAGCGACATCATGCGTCCCCGCATCGATGTAGTGGATATCGACCAGAGCGACACCTTCGATGAAGTGGTGCGCAAGGTCATTGACACGGGTTATTCCCGCATGCCGGTTTATGAGGAAACGCCCGACAACATCAAGGGCATCCTTTATGCCAAGGACCTTTTGCCTTATATCGGTAACCGTGACAACACCTTCAAGTGGCAGACGCTGATGCGTCCCGCCTATTTCGTGCCTGAGACGCGTATGCTCAACGACCTGCTTGAGGACTTCCGCATGAAGAAGATGCACATGGCGATTATTGTTGATGAGTATGGCTGTACACAGGGTATTGCCACGCTCGAGGATGTGCTTGAGGAAATCGTGGGTGACATCAACGATGAATACGATACCGAGGAAAAATTCTATAACCGCATCAACAAGAACACCTGGATGTTTGACGGCAAGACGCTGTTGAGCGACTTTGCACGCGTGTTGGATATCGATGAGGACGAGTTGGGCGAGCATGGAGAAGAAGCCGAAACCATTGCTGGATTCCTGCTCGACATCAAGGGTGAGTTCCTCAAGGAGAAAGAGGTGGTGAAGCACGGACGTCTCACCTTCACCGTCATCAAGGTGGTGAAATACCGCATTGCCAAGGTCAAAGTTACCCTCGAAGACCAGGAATAAACACTCGGCTCTAAACGCTGTCAGCTAAATTGGCACATGATTTGCTGCTATAGGTGTGCAGTATAACCATTTCATGTGTGATTTAGGATGGCTATCAATAAAATTAATCTCGACGAGTATGCTCAGTACTTCAACGACAGCAAGTTGTGGAAGAAGCTGAAGAAGGTGGCACAGAAGGCTGGTCGCAAGGCGGTCTATTATGTGCTCGTGCTGTATTATGTGTCGCGTGATCCGGCTGTCCCCACCAGTTTGAAACTCAAGGTGCTGGGAGCATTGGGATATTTCATTCTGCCATTGGACTTTATACCCGATGTCATTCTAGGTCTCGGCTTTACCGATGACCTTGCCGCACTGGCATGGGCTTTGTTCACGATGAGGAAATACATCACGCCCGAGATTGAGCGCAAGGCCCGTGAGCGCCTGCGTGAGTGGTTTGGTCCCGAGGAAGGGGAGGAAGCCGACCTGGTCATTCCCCACATCGACCCCAATGACCCGCGCATCATCGATGTTGAGGCCGAGGAATATTGACAGCACCAACCGATAAAGATAAAACGAGGGTGAGCAGCCAGTGTGGCGCTCACCCTCGTTCCCTTAGGGTTGGGATTTGTTTCCTTAGTTCTGTTCCTCCTTGGGAGCTTCGATCACGTTGATGTAGGTGTGACCAGCGCGGTGCTGGAACTCTACAGTGCCGTCAACCAGAGCATAGAGGGTGTGGTCCTTGCCCATGCCAACATTCTGACCGGGACGATGCTGGGTACCGCGCTGACGGCGGATGATGTTACCGGCCTTGGCAAACTGACCACCAAAAATCTTCACGCCGAGGCGTTTGCTTTCGCTCTCGCGGCCGTTCTTAGAACTGCCGACACCTTTTTTATGTGCCATAATCTAGAGGTG
>JAEEGF010978070.1_pt1 | contig 29592 bp, 22 predicted proteins | sample 9134171 | NCBI WGS metagenome assembly JAEEGF01 (sample SAMN16246542, study PRJNA631951) | gut metagenome | biome: gut microbiome; feature: rumen; material: AP-attached | host: Bos | place: Iran: Karaj | collected 2018-10 | reverse complement strand
CGTCAGTTTCAGTTCCATCTCACGCGATGTAAGCCCGTCGATGTTTCCCTCCGCAAGGTTTTGCTTACCAGAGCGTGCAGCCTGTATCATCTGGTCTATCGTGCGATCGCCTGTCTTTAGAAACTTATGGGCGAAGTAAAATGTGATGTCATAGATGCACTCTGCCTTCTGAAAAGCCTTAAGGGTCCTGTAGTTATTATCCTGTCGAAGGAAATCCTTGTTCTCAATCATGTGATTAGTAAATTATTTCCACAAAAATACAACGATTTCACCGAACAGACAAATTATTCACAAGAAAAATACTCCATGCCGGAGTATTTTTTTATTTTTGGGGATAATGGGCCTTAATGGGGTTAATGGGCTGGCCTTAAAAGCCCATTAAGCACTGCGGTAAACCTGCCCAGCAAGCATAGCAACCACCCCAAGCACAACCGTCAACCTCCCCAGTAAGCCCATAAAAACCAGCAAACCCATTAAGCCCACTAAGCCCAGCAAGCCCACTAAGCCCAGCAAACCCATTAAGCCCACTAAGCCCAGCAAGCCCAGCAAACCCACTAAGCCCAGCAAACCCAGCAAACCCATTAAGCCTCAGTATAACATTGTTCTAACTCTCCAAAGGTGGTGTCAAGAAAAGTATAATCTACCAGTTTATGCGTATCGATAGCGCGATACCCATCCGCTATCTTATGATGCGGTTTCAAGTGAAAGGCCAACCTAAGGTCATCCCTACCTGTTTCCATGTCAGCCTGCTTTGCCTCACTTGCCCTGATGGTCCTCACCTTTGTTATCTCGTAAACATCACGAATTCCCTTGTTCTTCATGTATGGAATGAAGTAATGCAGATTATGCAAGGCAATAGTTGTAGGGAACGACGGACCGGTATAATAAAGGTCAGCCGTACCATCCTCAAATTTCTTCAAATAACTCTTTGCGCTATTTTCTTTTACCAAGCCTATAAGTACCCTGTCGCCTACTTCCATAAAGGCTCCCTTCTGTGGAATCACCTTTGCGATAGTGTCCGCAGACTTCATGCCTATAAGTTTCTCAATAAAACCCTCCAACAGTTTTCTGTTCTCTACGTCATTAGGCCTCAGTGGGAATGCTCCTATGTTTACCTCGTCAAGCGATTTTTGGAATGTAGCACCTGCCACCTCCTCTGTGTTTCCGTTACCCGGAAACAGGATATACCCGCCTATCACTTCTTTTTTCAGAGCTTCGTCACCTTCTTGGTTTCCCTTGTAATAAATGGCGTCACGATAACGGTGCATCTGGTTTATGGCATCGTCTGGAGGTGTATCCACACCAGCCTCTGTCCTGTCGCTTATGCGGTATTTGGCATCAAAGAGATAGGTCATCTTCATACCTCTCTCTATATCGTCTTTCGTCAGTTGCAACACGATGTCAGGCTTCTGTGCAACGGTTCGTACCACGAGGTGCTCCATGCTGATAGACTCGTTCTCTTTGTCCGTATGCTTCGGGTTATATACAAGCTCTGCCAGTTCCACGCCGTCCTTGCGGAACAATATCCGTGAATGCTCGCCTTTGCCCAGTTCCCACGTAAACATACCGTTCATCTCCATGCGGTTACGATGGTCAACATCCACATTACCCTTCAGCTTCTCCTTTACGATATGGCTTACTTCTATGAAACACCATATCTCATAGAGCGTGGCAATGTCCTTCGATTGCAGTCTGTACATACCGTCGTTCAGTGAGTATGCACGCCTCAGCAGTTGCCATGTTCTATATACCTGACTATACCCTGTGGCTCTTTGCAGCACAAGGCTCTCCTGTGTCAGTCCTTTGAAGTGTCCTACAGTCCTGAAGAATGGATTACGCCGTAAATGGTTCAGCGTCTTTTCTACGTCGTCCATCTCCTGTTTCAGCGTGTCAGAGGTGTTCTTTATGGCTTCCAGGCGCTTCTTCAGTGTCTCGTATCTGGTGCTTATCTGGTTCAGTGCATATTTCAGGAAACGGTTTTCCTGAGTGTCATTCGACTGTATGTGTTCCTCCACCCTATACAGGTGCGCAGGCTCGCGACGGTGTTCTGCCAGCTCATTCTCTATGTTTACTGGCACACGTTTCAGCTTGTCAGCCCTCAGATACACATCATAGCCCCTCAGCCTTCTGCGAGGTCTTTCTATAATACTGCGACAAGCCTTTACGAACTTCTCCTGTTCACCGGCAAATATGCTCCACCAGATAAGTTCAGGCGTATCACCTTTCGTATCTGGTGAAAAACCATGAAACGTGCGTTTCATGTAGTCGAGCGACAGCATCCTGTACTCTGCTTCTATATCTTCTATTATCTTCTTCCAATGCTCATGGTAGTTCAGCTTTGTGCTGAGCACTTCATAGCTTAGTTTGAAGTGGCGTTGCTCCTTGCCTACATTATATACTAACTGCAGTTCGCTTCGTCCGATTTCATTGCCATAGTTTATGAAGCCTGCCAGCGTATGTCTCCTGAAACTGAAGCGGTCATTGTCTGCCTGCAGTATAGAGCCAAACTGTGCCTTGTCAACGTGTGTGCCAAAATCCACCCATACGGGGTATTCTGCGTTGTCAAAGAATACAGCCCTTGCCTGTTCTCCGTTCTCTATGGGCTCGTCATTAATAGTTGCCGACTTCACACCATCCGTCCAGGCGTAAGTAGTCAGCAGGTTCTCCATGCCCACGTTCCTTACGGCCTTTCCCCAGATGGCGTCATACTTTGGGCACTCCACATACATTGTAAAGTCCTCATGATGTATCGTCAGCAGTTCCATGGTCTCTTAACTCCAAAAACTTGTATAACCAGAATCAAGACGTGCTGTCATCTCATCCAACTTGGTAAGTGATACAGAGGTGTAAACACCATCTTCGTCCTCCTCGAACAATTCATCAAAAACAGTCTCAAGGCCTTCCTTTATCGTTTGCCTTAACTTTTCTAAGAAATCTTTGCTAACCTTTGACTCGTCACCTTCTATGCGAGACAGTATCTTCATAGAGGTTATCTCATCCAAGGCACGAGCGATGACAAATTCATCCTTATATACAGACTCATCTTCTCCCTCTATCTGATTGTATGGTAGGTTATTCACCACATAGAGCAACACTTCGTTTCTTGTTCGATATGCTATCTTGAACGGAGTGCCTTCCAATACGGCATTTACTTTCTGTAAATATGCTATCGCCTTGTCACAGACTTCCCTGTATGCAGTATATACGTCCTTACCCTCTACTGCTGTGCCTATCAGTTCTTCTGTACCGAGCTTTCCGATGTTCTCATGGCATTCTGTAAGACCGCCATTCAAATCCACCTCATTCATCTCTATGGTCATTGCACGGTCAAGCACCTTACGTGAGAAGGAAAACGTAGTCTCGTCCATGTTCACCGTGCCTATGACTATTAGGTTCTGAGGAATACAAATGCCATCCTCCAAGAACTGGTTGCGTACTTCCTCATCGTCTGTCAGCTCACTTGTTAATACACGATACCAATCCTCTTTGCTTTTCTTTAATATGGGATCTGTCATGATTTCTCCATTGTCATTTGCTTTACGGCTTTCCACCACACTCAGAAACTCAGCAAAGTATTGTTCCACAGGAGCCAGATTCATTTCGTCAAGACAAAGGAAATATGGTACTTCCGGCTCTTCCCAAGCTTTAGCTACAAATTTCAGGAAATCACCAGCCACGAACACAGGAGTTCCACTTACACGACTCACATAGCCAATCAGTTCACTCGAATCGTGCCAATTAGGCTTCACTTGAATCATCTCAAAGTTCCTTGGCTTTTGTGCTTCATATTCCTCTGAATCTTTATCCCAACAAGCACGAGCCAATTCACGAACAATGCGGCTCTTACCTGTACCGGATATGCCAGCCAAAAGCAAGAAAGGCTTTGATTTGATGGCCGTGATGAAAGGACGGTGTAATTGAGAAATAGAAGTGGTGTCTGTGGGTTGATTATCGAAATTGCCAGAAAGAAGCATATGTTTCTCATCTTTATCCATCAGTTCTACTAATGGAGCATATTTTGAATCAGCTTTCTTTATGCACCTCACACAAAAACTCCTTCCCAACTTTTCAAATACCAACAAATCCCCTTCAGATAATCGGTCGCCATTATCTTCAAGGAAAGTGTTTAGTTTTGAACTCCATCTAAGGTTGGTTGCAGGCTGTATCTCTATCGAGACAAAACTTTGCAAGTCATTTATATGACAAATATTAACTTCAATGTTCTTCGCTTTTTCAATATACGATTGTGGAACATTGAAAAACTCTATTCCAATATTTTTAGGAATATCTATTTGATTACCTCTGGCCTGATACTCAGAAACTCGACAGATATATAAGACATTCATATGCTTGTTTGTTTAGTTAATATGTTATGACTCAAGAAAAATGCTCAAAGAATGCTTTCTTGTCATCTCTATCATTATAGACTTCTATCTTTCCGCCCTTATTCAACAATAGTGTCATTTCATTATTACGGTCGACTTCGATAATGTTCGAATACTCGTTCAACACATATCTCACACATAGAATGTTACCCATTTCGCCTCCAAATAAAGCAGCTCCTGCTGTTGCCAAATTTGGTTTATTAGGATGATTCTCCAAATAATCCACAAGCCCATACAACAAATTTATGGAGGGAACAATGTTTATGAATCCTCTTTTTGTGAATGGGTTTGGCACATAATAACGCTGCATCCACTTCTGCATGTATTGTCTTGCTTCTTCTCGACTTATATCATGATCAAATCTTGGGATGTACCCTCTGTCATCTTCATAATAGAGCGCTAATTGGAGAGCTAACTGATATGGCGTTCTAAAAAAAGCGCCATCATATAGGTCAGACATGCGATACCTAAAACTGTCTTTACTCATTCTCTGTTTTGGAAGGAAGCTGACAAGTTCCACTACGGTAGCAATCGAAGCATTTCTCCATTTACATATTGGGTCTGACTTCGTCTTTGGGTACTTGTTCATCAGCCTCCCGCTTTCGTTAAAAGATGCCATATCATTTCTGTTTAGTCCAATACTCTATTAATAACTGCTCTCTGTTTTCTATCTCAGCAAGAAGGTCTTGCTTGAAATGAACAGGGTATTTTTTCTTCTCAATGATCGAATCGACTTTGGCAGAACTGTATCTTATTCCGCCTGTCATCTTATCAAGTAATTCTATATAATCTCGTCCAAGAATCTGCCATTCTTGATCATCGAGTAAGTTCTCTTCTGCAGCAATCTGTATAGTCCATTGTTCTGCTATGGCTCTAGCAATATTGGGGAAAGTTTTACTTCTCCATTTCTGTCGTTCTTCAGGTGTTTTTGTCTTTGTAAAACCGTCAGAATACCATTTTGGTTGTGATTTTCCACTTTCAAAATAAATCCTTTCTCCCTTATCTTCTGTAGCTTTTGATGGATGTAATGGCCTAAGATTTTTAATCCACAGACATGTATTCTTTGAATAGGGGTCTCCAAACATAAAAGGCTGAATTGCTTGATCTGGCTTTCTCCATCGCGTACTCATAATACCAACAGGATTCTCTATTGCTATTCGTTTTATAGCGGCTTTCGCTAGAAACATGAAGAAGTTTGCACCATTCTCACGGTCTTTTGCTCTATTAGGATATTTGGGATGTGGCCTTCTTTGTTCTATTGGCAAATTCTTATCATCAGGATGATAATACCATTGAGCACCACTTACAGCTAAATATGTACAAGGAGGATGGCCTATCATTATGTCCCAATCTCCATCAATAATTGCCGTTTCTCCATTTTGAAGAATAAGGTCTGTTTTATTAAGAACAGTTGTGATGTCATGATTAAAGTGCCATTCTGGGTGTGGCTCGGCTATATCAGTTCCAAATATAGTTCCACTACATTCGAACAAGTCACAGCTATAAGCATTATGTCCTAACTTACGAAAGGCTCTGCAACATGCCTGACTTTCTTCACAGGCTATTAATATATTTAGTTTCCTTTTCATTTCTTTGTTTCTAAAACTTCGTACATGGATTCAGCAATAGCCTTTGCAAAAAGAACAGGGACGGCATTTCCTATCATTTTATAACAGTAAGGATTAGAAGCTACAAACTTGTAGTCCATAGGAAAAGACTGTAGGAGAGCAGCTTCTCTAATTGTTATAGTTCTCAACTGTTCAATGTCAGGATGAATAAACATGTACCCATCTTTGTGTAAGTGTGCAACAATAGTGGGAGACGGCTTGTCCCATTCAAGATTTCGATATTTAATATGATTTGAAGTATGCCCTGTGATTCTCGTATAGAAATCTTTCTTTTCCTGCTGTGAAAAAGTATTCATATTATTGGCCAACCATTCTGCAAACAGCCGTTGATCGCGTTCTCCATGATAGCGAGGAACATGTAAATCTATGTGCTCGCCACTTCGTTGTTCATGAGAGATATTGTTCCTTCCTACTCGAATAATTTCATCCCTTGGAAATAATCTTGGCATATTGCCAATGGCATCTCTGACTGTTTTATGAGGTGCACTGCTTTTATGGGAAACCAGACTGTTATAAAAATCTTCCACATTTAAGTCTGTCTCATGCCGAGTTCCTATTATGATAATACGATTACGTTTTTGCGGCACATCAAAATCTTCTGCGCAAAAAATAGATTTCTTCAAATCTTCAGGGTTACGAATATCATAACCTATAGCTTTGAAAGCCTCGTATATGCGTAAGCGTACCGGGATGTCCCCTGGACATGCACTAAGCAAGCCTGGTACATTCTCAAACACAAAAACCTTAGGCTTAAATTCATCTACAATTTTAACAAAGCTTTCAAACAAATAATTTCTGTAATCGAATTTCATCCCCGTAGGAGATTGTGCTCGTCCTGCTATAGAATACGCTTGGCATGGTGGGCCGCCAATAATTAAATCTACAGTTTCACCTACCAAGCCTTTAAGTCCTTTGGTGACAATATCAGGATGATTTTCCTTTTCATATAAAGCTTTCGTTTCGGCCGACCAATTCCCATTTATTAGCTCATCGGTTTTTTGAACGTCAAACTTAATAACACGTTTTTGAGCATCATCAACACTATGGTTCCATTTATCTACCAAACGTTGACGAAGTGTATTGATCATTGGAGTTTCCCATTCAATGTGTGCAAGTCCTTCAAACTTTCCTGTTTGAAGAAACCCTTCCGAAAGTCCTCCGCAACCTGCAAACAAATCGATGAATGTATATTTCTTCTTAGCCATAAAAAAGCCCTCTTTTCGTTTTGAAAAGGGGGCGTGGAAGAAGATGTGTTTAACCAAGGCTTACGACGGCCCACATCAGACAACAATCTAACTGTCCACGCCCATACGAGCGCAAACATCCGAATGCTTGTCTGACTGATGTCTCTCCGGAGGTCGTAATTCTGGTTAATTCAGCCAATCAAGGATGTAAAATGACGCTATGTTTCCTTATTCGTTTATTTAGTTTATATTACACGTTATTATACAAAATAAATTTATGACAATTCATGGGCATTCATGGTAATTATATGTTTCTCCTTTAACACAAATAATCCATAAATTTCCATGAATTGAACATTAATTATTTGTAAAGATATTTCCGTTCACCTAATTTACTGTGTATTTAACCAACACATTTCTTTACTGCCTGCAAACACCCTGTGCAAACATAATTGACAACTCTGGCTAAACTACAAAAAAGAAAAACGTGGGTGCTTACATCTGCCTGTTCAACAATCGAGGCCTACCACAGCCTTGCAGAAAGAACAGACAGAGTTAACATCCACGCTTAAAGTATATAGACGTCCGTAAAGTGTGTCCAGAGGGTACACGTACCCTCACGACACACTACGGATATGTATATACAACAATCCGTGGCTGTCACCCCCTGCATTTGTTTCTGTTCTGCAAATCGATTGTGGTAGTTTCGACTGTTCAAAAACAAAGCGTAGAGTAACGCCTTCTAATATGTAGTGCCCTGCCCTAAGGCTCCGCACACCTCAGTGTGCTTCGCAGCCACTATGGGCAGATAGCATTTGCAAAGATACAAAAAGTTTGAGAATGTAACAATAATTACATAATAAAATATTTTTGGGAGGAAGGATTTTCATGTCCGTCTGGGTCATTTTTATGATGGCAAAAAATAGCGGAATGAAGATTTTGTCCTATAGGAGCACTTTTTTTAACCCCGATTTTAGGGCGGTTTTTTGAAAAAAAATATGGCTGGTGATTTCTACGGGAATTATGAGAGGGTTGTAACTCGTTGATAATCAGTAATAGGTTCAGAAAAGACGGTGTAAAGTGATAGCTTTTACGGTGTAAAAGCTATCATTTTACCATGTAAAAGCTATGCTTTCATAGTGTAAAAGCTATCGAATGACGACGTGAAAGCTATGCTTTTACACTGTGGAGTGACAAAAATGAGTAAAAAATGGCATAAAGAAGGAGTTCTGCCCCACCCTTTTCTCTCTAGTTTGCGTTTTTTGGTGAACATCTTTTTTACCCCCAAATGACGAAAATGTCCTATTCCGGAGGTTTTCAACATACGCCGGAAAATGACGAAAAAAAACACAAAAAAAGAAAGCAGTAAACAATCTTTACAGACGGTTTACTGCTTTCTTTATGGTTGAGGACGTTACATCCTCCACGCTTTTTCTTTCTTACGTTCTTAAGGAAAGACTTATTAAGCCTCCTTAACAAGGACGCGCTTCTCCTGAATGCGAGCCTTCTTACCTGTGAGCTTACGCAGGTAGTACAGCTTAGCGCGACGTACCTTACCGTGCTTGTTAACCTCGATAGAGTCAATGTTTGGTGACTCGATTGGGAAGATACGCTCTACGCCTACAGTACCAGACATCTTACGTACTGTGAAACGCTTCTTCTCGCCGTGACCTGTAATCTTGATGACTACACCACGATAGAGCTGGATACGCTCCTTTGAACCCTCGATAATCTTGTAAGCCACTGTGATAGTGTCACCTGCCTTGAACTCAGGGAACTGCTTACCTGTTGCAAATGCCTCTTCGGCAACCTTAATTAAATCCATTTTACTAACTGTTTTTTTAAGTTTTAGAACGCAACGTAGTCGAGTGCCAGCGGTTACGTCATTTCATTTTGGAATGCAAAGGTACTACTTTTTCTTAGAACTACAAAATTTTTTCTCAGAAAAATGACGTACACATAGTAAATTAAGCATTATATGAAAAGAATTATGTACCTTTGCAGTCATCAAATTCTAAAACCCACCTTTATAATGCTGACAAACCGACAATGCGTCAGGGTGTTGCTGTGTGTGTTGCTGTGTATGCTCGCAGCCACAACCAATATGTATGCCCAGACAAAGACGCAACAGAAAGGAAAGGCCTCTTACTACTCGCGCCGCACTAACGGCCACCGCACAAGCAGTGGTGAGAGAATGAATAACGACTCACTGGTGTGCGCACACCGCACCCACCCCTTTGGCACCAAACTGCTGGTGCGCAACCCCGCCAACGGCAAGGAGGTGGTGGTAAGAGTTATTGACCGCGGACCATTTACCAGGGGCAGGATAATAGACCTCTCGTATGAGGCTGCGAGGAGAATTGGTATGCTCTCATCTGGCGTTGCCATGGTGGAGGTGAGCGTATATGACGACACCCCTGTGCCGTTCAAGCCTAAGGACATTTCATCAACCGTGCCTGAGCTGGAACTGGAGATGAACGACGGCGGCAACGCCATGAACCCTGCATGGAAACGACTTCACGAACAGAAGGAGGCTGAGAAGGCACACGCATCAAAGAACACTGAGAAAGGCGAGAGCCACGCTGGCAAGGCTGCACAGAAAGCGGCAGCCAAGACCGAGAAGAAGACAACGGCCGACAAGGCTACGCAAAACAAGAACACAGAGAAGGTTGAGGGCCACGCTGTCAAGGCTACACCGAAAGCAGCAGCCAAGACCGACAAAAAGATAACAGGCAACAAGGCCACACACAATAAGGAGACAAAACAAACAGCAAGTGACCGATGAGGGAATACACTGACGAAGAACTGGCAGAGATACTGGACAAAGACATATTCCACAAGATATCAGCTGCGGCTGACGAGTTAGGACTGGAGTGCTACGTGGTGGGAGGATACGTGCGCGACATCTTTCTCGAGAAACCGTCAGAGGATATAGACTGCGTAGTGGTTGACCCCACACTGCAAACGAAGAGCCCCGGCATTGCCGTGGCTCAGTTGCTGAAAAAGAAACTGGGACGCCACGCTCATCTCTCTGTATTCAAGAACTTCGGCACTGCACAGGTGAAGATGGGCAAGGAGGAGGTGGAGTTTGTAGGCGCAAGGAAGGAGAGCTACCAGCGCAACTCACGCAACCCCATCGTGGAGGACGGCACTCTGGAAGATGACCAGAACCGCCGCGACTTCACCATCAACGCCATGGCTATCTGTCTTAACAAGGAGCGTTTCGGCGAACTTGTTGACCCTTTCAACGGACTTGACGATATGTGGGACGGCATCATACGCACACCGCTGGACCCCGACATCACTTTCTCTGACGACCCGCTGCGTATGCTGCGATGCATACGCTTTGCCACCCGATTGAAGTTCTACATCGACGATGAGACGTTCAGTGCGCTGGAGCGTAACGCGGAGCGCATAAAGATAATATCTGCCGAGCGCATCAACGAGGAGCTGAACAAGATTCTCATGACTAACACGCCGAGCAGAGGCTTCGTGGACCTGCAACGCTGCGGACTGCTGCGACTCATACTGCCCGAGGTGTCGAACCTCGACATTGTGGAGGAGCGCGCCGGCAAGGCTCACAAGAACAATTTCTACCATACCCTCGAGGTACTTGACAACACTGCAAAGGTATCAGACAACCTGTGGTTGAGATGGGCTGCCCTGCTGCACGACATAGGCAAGTCGAAGAGCAAGCGATGGGACAACCAGCAGGGATGGACCTTCCACTCGCATGACCACATAGGGGCGAAGATGGTGCCGGGGATATTCAAGAGACTGAAACTGCCGCAAGACGGGCAGATGAAATATGTGCAGCTGATGGTGGATATGCACATGCGCCCCATCATCATTGCTGACACGCAGGTGACGGACAGCGCCGTAAGACGGTTGGTGAACGATGCCGGCGACTATACCGATGACCTCATGCTGCTGTGTGAGGCTGACATAACGAGTAAGAACCAGGCACGCAAACAGCAGTTTAAGAACAACTACACCCTGGTGCGCGAGAAGATTGCCGACCTGGCGCAACGCGACTACAAGCGTCTGCTGCAGCCTTGCATTGACGGTAACGAGATAATGCAGATGTTTAACCTGCAGCCGTCGCGCGAGGTGGGCATACTGAAGCAATACCTTAAGGAGGCTGTGCTCGACAATGTAGTGGAGAACGAGCGTGAGCCTCTCATGGAACTGCTGATGAAGAAGGCTAAGGAGATGGGGCTGACGCAATAACCCCCTCCTAACCTCCCCAAGGGGGAGGGAGGGAGGAAAAGGAAGGAAGATAAAGGAATAATGCATAATGTTTAACGTGTAATGTATAACGTAATTTCCCTCTCCCCTCTCGGGGGAGTAAGAGGGGGGTCAGTAATATATGAAATTCAACGAAGTTAACGAGAGCTACACTATGGCGGAAGCCATACAGGAGGCGCAGCGCTGCCTGCACTGCAAGGTGCCGCAGTGTAAGAAGGCTTGTCCTATAAGCAATGAGATACCTGACTGGATACATGAACTTAAGAAAGGTAACCTCGGTAATGCCATAAGTATAATAAGGACGAAGAGTAACCTGCCGGCGGTATGTGGCAGGGTATGTGCACATGAGCGCCAGTGCGAGGGTTCGTGCGTGCTGGGCAAGAAAGGACAGCATATCAACATAGGCAAGCTGGAACGCTTCATTGCCGACTTTGACGCGGAGAACCACCTGACACACGAGGACATGGCAGAGAAGAGCCGTGGCAAGGTGGCTGTCATAGGCTCCGGTCCGGCAGGCATCACTGTGGCAGGCGACCTGTCACGCATGGGCTTTGCCGTCGAGATGTTTGAGATGGAGCACCAGTGTGGCGGCGTATTACGCTACGGCATCCCTGAATACCGTCTGCCTAAAGAGGTGGTGGCACGTGAGATACGTCACATTGAGAGCATGGGAGTGACCATACACCGTGACACCACAGTGGGTGTGGAGACCACCATAGACAAGATGTTTGAGCAAGGCTTTGACGCCATATTCATAGGCACCGGCACTGGTAAGCCTAAGAGCCTCAGCATACCTGTAAAAACCATGACAGGCAGCGACAAGCAGATAAACAGCGAGGACCTGCGCGGCGTACGTCTCGCCACTCACTTCCTGCGACGCATGGAACTCTATAACGAGGGTTTCATATCACATGACGAGGTGTCTGTAAGACCAGGACACAGGGTGATGGTGATAGGTTGCGGCAACACTGCCATGGACGCTGCACGTACAGCGATACGCATAGGCGCCGAGAGGGTTGACGTGGTATATCACCGTGGCATAGAGAACATGGCGGCGCTGAAGGCTGAGTATGACGATGCCATAAAGGAGGGCGCTCATTTTAACTGGCACTCTTCCATAACCGAGATACACATTGACGACCAGGAGAATATAAAGGAGGTGGTGATTGAGACAAGGGAGAAAGACGAGGACGGCGAGGAGAAGGTGACTCGCAGGACTGAGCCTGCCGACCGCATAATAATGGCGGTGGGAGCCACGCCTAACACCCGTATCGTGCGTACCACGTCAGGACTGGAGAACGATGAGAAGAAGTTCCTCATCACACGAGACATACCTTACGGCATGACGACAAGGAAGGGCGTATTTGCTGGAGGCGACGTAGCCAACCGCCAGGCCACAGTGGTACATGCCATGCAGGATGCCAAGCGTGTGGCTGAGGGCATAGCACAGTATGTGGACGCAGTAAAACTGATGAGTGCGATAGAGGGACAGTAGATTATTTGTCCCTCCAGTATGTAGGGGTGAAGATTATAAGCACTGAGAATATCTCAAGTCGTCCCATAAGCATCAACAAGGAGCACATCCATTTAGCAAAATCAGGAAGATCATTCCATGACATCGTAGGACCTATCTCTGTACCCAGGGTAGGTCCTACGTTGCTTAACGTAGATATAGTGATGGTGATGGCATTGGTATTGTCGATGCCCGCCTCTATCATAGTGAAGGCGCACACCAGGCACAACAGCAGATAGACGGTAAGGAAGGCCAGCAGCGTAACCCTGCGCTGCATGGACACGTTGATATCGCCGAAACGCAACGGCAACACCGCCTTAGGATGAAGTATCTGCCTAAACTCATTACGCACAATCTTGAGCAGCATGGTGCAGCGTATGCACTTGAAGCCTCCACTCGTACTGCCGGCACAGGCTCCGGTGAACATACACACTGCCAGCACCACCCATGTGACGTGAGGCCAGCGGGCAGCATCGTCATTGAACAGTCCGGTAGTAGTGATAAACGACACCACCTGATATACAGCGGAGCGGAAAGCATGCTCCAAATCATAACCTAAACGGGTAATAAGCAAAAACATGATAAACGCCGTGAAGGAGAACGTAAGGAACAGATAGAACTTTACCTCGGTATTCTTCACAAGACTCTTCACATCATGCTTCACAAAGAGTCGGTACATCAGGATGAAGTTCAGTCCTGAAAGGAAGCAGAACAACGTTGACACATACTCCAATGCCGGTGAATGGAAGAAGGCTATACTGTCGTTATGGGTAGAGAAACCGCCCGTAGCGATGGTCGTCATGGAATAGTTAAGGCTGTCAAACCATCCCATGCCCAACATCTTGTAGGCTGCGGCGCACGTCAGCGTAAGACAGAGAAATATCACCCATATACTCTTAGCGGATGTGGAGAGACGCGGATGCAGCTTTGTCTTTATAGGACCCGTAGTCTCAGCAGAGAACACCTTAGTAGAGCCGCCCACCATTGACGGCAGCACTGCTATGGTGAAGAACACTATACCTAAGCCGCCTATCCACTGGGAGAATGTGCGCCAGAACAGTATTCCATGAGGCAGACACTCCACATCGTCAAGGATAGTGGCACCGGTAGTGGTGAATCCCGACATTGACTCGAAATAAGCGTTGGTGAAGTTCGTGATATATCCTCCGACGAGGAATGGCAGTGTGCCAAACAAACTGAACACCGTCCACGCAAGCGTAACGACAAGGAAAGAGTCCTTACGGCTCAGAGTATTGTCTGCACCATGTCCCTTATACCTTAATATATAGGCAACAAACTGTGTAAGCAATATAGAGATAAGGAACGCGGGCACATCATCCTCACCATACCACGCCGCAAGGCCGAGACACGGAAACATAAACAGCGATTCAAGGAACAGCAACGCACCCAGTATCTTATATATAAGCCTGTAGTTTATCATAATTCAGACGCAAAGTTACGAAAAACAGACTAATTACAAAAGAATTTTGCCGTTTTTTAGCCCTTCTACCATATTCATGGTATATAAATACCACATCGGGGCGATTGTGCAGGTGCGGAAAAGGCAGTAATTTTGCATTCAGAAAACAAGACAAGATAACATAAAAAAAGAAAGGAGAAATAAATCATGAAGAAAATAGTTACATTATTCATAAGCGCACTTTTCGCAACAGCAGCAGTGGCACAGCCACAGGTTCGTTACATCAAGACTCCACGCTTTGCGCGTCCGCTGGTGGAGCAATGGATTACAGAATACAACAACAGTCATAGCGACGTGAAGTTCCAGATAGCCCAGGGCCAGACTGATGCTGCCCTCAGCATAGTATGGGACTCTTCTGACGCACAGAAGGAGACAGCGAAGGTGGTGTATGTAGGTGAGACTGCCGTATTGCCTATCACCACGAAGTCCTCTGAGGCTGCTAAACTGCTCGGCGGCAAGCGACTGAACGAGAACAAACTGCGTGAGCTGTATTTTGAGAACGACGAGTTTGACGATGAGGAGGAGCGCAACCAGACATTTGAGAAGATAAATATCTACAGCGGCACCAGCAGCGCATCAGTGGCAGAGTCATTCGCACGCCATCTCGGCAAGAGCAGCAGCCTGCTGCGTGGCAAGCGTATTGCCGGCGATGACCTCTTCCTCAACAAGGCTATAGAGAAGGACCCTCTGGGTGTGACCTTCAACACTCTGTCAAACATCTATGACCTGGAGAGCCGCCATGTAAAGAACGGTCTCGCCATACTCTCACTCTCTGTAAAGAAGGATGTGGCAGCCACACTCTCTGAGGGAACACTTGACAACGTGCTGACAGTGCTTGAGACCACATCACTGCCTGAGGTGGTAACAGAGCGCGTAGGCTTGAGCTATGACCGCAACGATGACAACGCACTGCAGTTTATCAGCTGGGTGTTAGAGAACGGCACACAGTACAACCATGCTTACGGTCTGCTCAACCTTGACAACGAGGTGGCAAAGGCTGAGCTGGGCAAGGTAAGCAACCTGCTCACAGCACAGAGATAAGGAACAGGGGTTCAGGCTACAGAAGCCACAGATACCACAGGTGGTATCAGGATAACACAGAAATTCAGGAGCAATAAAGGAAAAGAAAGGAATAGACTAATGATTAGGAGATTAACGACATTTACACTTGCTGTGCTCGCCACCCTTACCGTGGCGGCACAAAGCATTATCACCGGTACGGTGAGTGATTCACGCACTGGCGAGGCCCTCATAGGCGCAGCAGTGAAAGTAATTAACGAGAAAGGCCACGGCGTGGTAACCGACATTAACGGTCAGTTCTCTCTAAGCACACGCCACGAGGCTCCGCTAACCCTGAGCGTGGAGTATGTGGGCTATCGTCCGCTGGACATTGAGGTGTATGATTTTGACGAGCCCGTCAAAATATCACTCATTGACAACTCCAGCCGTCTTGAGGAGGTTGTGGTGGTAGGTTACGGCACACAGAAGCGTACACAGCTGACAGGCTCTGTCACTACTATCGCCTCTGACATCTTTGAGAAGGCCGTGACTCCCACACTTGACGGAGCGCTGCAGGGACAGGTGGCTGGCCTCAACGTCACTGCCGCCAGCGGTCAGCCGGGCGCAGACGCACAGATACGCATACGCGGCGGTAACTCTGTCAACGCTTCCAACGAACCTCTGTATGTCATTGACGGCTTTATCTACTTCCGCGACACGGAGAGCAGCAACACAGGTCTGGGAGGCTTCAGCTCTGGCATCAGCCCCCTGGCTACCGTCAACCCACAGGACATCGAGTCTATCGAGGTACTGAAAGATGTGTCTGCCACTGCCATCTACGGCTCTCGCGGCGCCAACGGCGTGATAATCGTCACCACCAAGCGCGGACAGGTAGGCCAGAAGAAGCCTGTCATCAACTACACCTACTCCATCGGTGCCAGTCACGTGGGCAGGAAACTTGACCTGCTGAACGCAACGGAGTGGGCTGCATTCCAGAAGAAGTACTTTGGCAATAAAGGCGGTTATACGGATGAACAGATAGCACAACTGGGCAAAGGCACGGACTGGCAGTCGGAGGTTCTACGTACAGCAATACAACAGCAGCACGACCTCAGCATCAGCGGTGCGACGGAGAAAAGCCGCTACGCCTTCTCTGCCAGCTACACTGACCAGGACGGCATAATACTCAACTCTGGTTTCCAACGCTACAACTTCCACACGAACAATGAATGGGAACTGCAGAAGGGACTGCACTTCGGTGTTAACGCCACCTACGGACGTTCACGTCAGCAGGGACTCACTAACACTGAGGGACTGCAGAGCAAGTCTTCTACTTCACCTTTCTCTGCAGGCATCACCAACAGCTTCGTATATGCACTGCTGACTCCTCCGGTAGTCAACGTATATAATGCCGACGGTTCATACAACTTCAACAATCCGTATGAATATGCTTACTTCGCTATCGGCGACCATGCCTCTAACGCTGTCTATGACCTGAAGGAGAGCGTGGCACAGAACACGAACAACTACCTCTTGTCTAACGTATGGGCAACCTACCGCATAGGACACTTCCTGCTGAAGGCCTCTGTAGGTCTGTCAAGCGAGAAGCTCACACAGGAGTTCTTCTCTGGTGCATACACCTCACTGGGTATGGCTACAGAGGGTATAGGAGGCATAGGCAACCGACAGACCGACGTATGGCAGCAGGAATACACAGCTAACTACAACCGCGAATTCCAAGAGGGCAAGCACACTGTAGATGCTCTTGTAGGTTTCACACGCCAGACTCAGACATCCACCTACAACAACATACAGACAAACCACTTCACCAACGAGGCATTGAAGCAATACAACCTGGGAGACGGTGCAAACATCTATACTCCGCAGACAGGTATTTCCGAGTCTTCACTCAATTCGTTGATAGCACGCGTGAACTACTCACTGCTCGACCGCTACAACGTAACAGCCACACTGCGTGCCGATGAGTCAAGCCGTTTCTCTTCAGGCAACCGTTGGGGATGGTTCCCGTCAGTAGGTATCTCATGGAACGCAAACAAGGAGGCTTTCCTGCAGCGCTTCTCTAAGTTGGATTACCTGAAGGTGCGTCTCTCTGCCGGCACAGTAGGCAATCAGGAGATTTCAGACTATGCATTCTCCACCTCCTACTCCACTGGTTCATACGCCGGTTCAAGCAGCTACGCCAAGCAGAACACTGCCAATGACAAACTGAAATGGGAGACAACAGCGAGCTATAACCTGGGCTTTGACCTCGGACTGTGGCATGACCGCCTGAACGTAGTCTTCGACCTTTATTACAAGAAGACATCAGACCTGCTTCTCATAGTCCCGGTAGGCTTTGCCTCTGGTGTAAGCACACAGTTACAGAACGTAGGCAACGTAGTGAACCGCGGCGTGGAACTTGCCGCAACATGGAACCCGATACACAAGCGTTCACGCTCTCTGTCAATAACAGGCAACATAGCCCTGAACCATAATGAGATAACGGAAATGGGCAAAGCCAAGGACATCTTGCAGGGACCTGACAGCCAGCAAATACTGCGCAAAGGTGAGTCTCTCGGTTCTTTCTACGGACTGCAGTTCCTCGGCATAGTACAGCAGGGGGAGGATGTAAGCGCACTGCCTACCGTCAACGGACTGACACCGAAAGCCGGTGACGTCAAGTACCTTGACGCTGACGGCAACGGACGAATAGACGGCAACGACCGCCAGATACTGGGTAGCATACAGCCTAAGGCTATATACGGCCTGCAGCTGCAGTACACCTACCGCCGCTTCGACTTCTCTGCAGCCTTCTCAGGCTCTTATGGCGCAAAGCTCTACAACGCACTGGGCCGCAGACTGGAACAGACGGGTGACTCCTACAACGTGCTTACCACAGTATTGTCATCATGGACACCTGAAGCTGGAGGTAACGTGCTGCCACTGGCTACCACCACAAGACCGTTCTCATATATCGACAGCCGTTATGTAGAGAATGCCTCTTACTTCAAACTGAAGAACCTCACAGTGGCTTACCGTCTGCCTCTTCCGAGACACTTCCCTGCTAAGGTAAGACTGTCTCTCACTGCCACAAACCTCTTCACCATCACTCCTTACAAGGGATATGACCCAGAGGTTGCAGGTGGTACGGACTACGGAGCATACCCATCATCACGCACATTCACATTCGGCGTGAACGTGACACTATAGACAAAAAGTAACGAGGCTTGATACAGAATATAGTATCAAGCCTCGTTACTGTTTTATCATCTATTATGTGCTCTCACATTATATTACCACTGCAGTACCGCTGACTGCCACCATAAGCATGGAGTTGTTCTGTCCTATGGTCTCATAGTCAATGTCTATACCTACGATGGCATTGGCACCGAGTTGCTGAGCACGTTGCTGCATCTCTTCCATTGACGTGTCCTTCGCCTCACGCAGCACTTTCTCATAACTGCCAGAGCGTCCGCCGATGACATCACGGATGCTTGCGAAGAAGTCTTTTACAAAGTTAGCACCGATGATAGTCTCACCGGTTACGACGCCCTTATATTCCCTTATAGGGCGTCCCTCAATCTGTGGAGTTGTTGTTATTATCATAGCTATATCTTGTTAGTGAATATTCTTAAACAGATGATGCGCATGCCAACAGTCGCAACATACCAATGAGTTCAAAGAACATGGCTATGCCGAGGTGTATGATGATGCCACCCCATAGGTGGTGGGTGCGATAGGCAAGGATGCCGAGCATGTAGCCGCCAATGATTGACGAGCATAGTTCAAGATCGGGCTTGCCGAGGTGTACGCACATATATGTTACTGCCATGGGCAACACAGCACGCGGTCCGAGCCATCGAGCCAGTCCTATCACCATAGCACCGCGGAACATACTCTCCACGGCAAAGAAGTCATTGGCATAGCATAGTTCAAACAGCGCGGCTATGCGCAGCTTGTCCCATCCGAAGGCTCCGTCGTAGTATGTTATCTGCATCTTTGGGTAGAACTCCAGGAACTGCGGGGTGAACGACACCAACAGGAACAGCGGCAGCAACACTATATATATAAGGGCATACACACGCAGGTATTTCCTTGAACGATGCAATCCAAACAGTCCCACTCTTCCTGTCACTGCCCAATGGAACACGCACAGCGACATAAGAATGAATACAGAGCGGAAGAAGAATGAGCCTACGAGCTGCAAGTAGAACTTCTCCTTGTAGTACATATCGGTATTCATCAACCACTCCCGGTAATTATCAAAGCCCTGTCCGGCTCCGTCGATGGCGACAAGCAGCAACGGCAACACCCACACCTGCCACTGACGTAGCCGCCACGACTCACGATGCATCAGCACCGTAGGTATCATCACTATATAGTATGCCGCAGCATAGACCATAGGCAGACGCAACATAGATGTACCGTCATCGTATGACGGTGCTATGATGATGTCATATATATTAAAGCACGTCTGTCCTATAATGATTAGCAGTGCCAACAATGCTACATACAAGTACTTCAGTGGCATGAAGTCGCGTCGCATGAATCTGGCTATGTCGCCAATGAACTGCCCAACTTCATGCAGCAGCGTACCCTTCCTCACGAACAAGTGCCACCATCCGAAAGGCTTCCTCGTCCTCTTGTAATCCAGACGACGCTCCATGGCATAAGCTTCCCGTTCAAAATACAACATATAGTAGGCCTTCATAAAACTGCGACACTGCACAGCCCTAACCAGCCACTCTATGCTATACCACAGCATAAAGCCTACATACCCTAATTCCCTCTGTTGCAGGGTGTGTATGTACTCATGGTTCTTGTCCACCTCACTCAGCCTTCCTTTGTCGCTGCGACAAAAGATGATGCCGAAGATATTCGTGGCAAGAAACTTGCCGAAAGGGAAATATTTATTGTAAATTATTTTCATAATGAACCCCACCCCGACCCTCCCAAGGGAGGGCGCGCAGATTGAGGGATATGAGTTATGAATTATGAATTTATGTTTGCGCTCCGCGCAAACCGTGAATCGCTCTCTATCAACACCCTCTTGCCTGTCACAGGATGGATGAACTCCAGTCGTGAGGCGTGCAGATACATACGCGGAGCATCCATGCTGCCATATAGTTTGTCGCCCAGTATAGGGCAGTCCAATCCGTCACTGTGGGCACAGTGCATACGCAGTTGGTGTGTGCGTCCCGTCAACGGCCGCAACAGCGCCATGCGTCCTTTTATCTCATACTCTGTCACCGCCTCCTTGCCGTGGTCATAGTCCACACACTGACGCGGACGGTTGAGGAAGTCGGCAGACAGTGGCAGACTTATCGTGCCACTCTGTTCTCCCATCTCTCTCTCCAATATCGCCACATACTCTTTCTTCACCCCTTCATGCCGGGCAAACAACCGCTGCATAGCTACAAACACCTCGTCGGTCTTCGCTGCTAAGAGTATGCCCGAGGTGTCCATATCAAGTCGGTGCGTCACTCTGTGCCCTATCATATCCTGTGCATTAGGCAACTGCCTCTTGCCTGGTACAGACAGCAGTCCACAAGGCTTGTCTATGGCTACGAGCCATGAGTCTTCATAGAGGCGCGTTAAGTGCCGGGCGTCCTGTGGCATCTTTCCTTCGCTCAATGAAGGTAATGTCCTTCCTTCTCTCTTCACTTTCCCCTCATCTCTCATCATCCACCATATTATAGGTTGGCAACGCGACTGACACGGTTCATAGAATCTTCCGTGATGCCTTACCTCTCCTTTTGGCGATTCGCCATACCAGAACTCTGCTAGTGCCAGCGGCTTCAGTCCGTGGCTGTTGGCATAGTTCAGCAGTTTCGGAGCACAACACTCTCCCGTGCCGCTTGGTGGAACGGTTTGGTGCAGCGCATTACGCTCTGCATACTCACCGAACACTTCCAGTACACTGGCACACTCGCCCTCCGGATTAGTTATACGAAACTGCGTGAATAGCCATCGCTGCAAAGCCTGCGAACGCTCCTTGCGCTCCGCCCTTATAGCGTCCAACCGACGTCGCTCATCACCCTTCACGTTGATGCCACGATATTTCTCCACCTCCTTGTTCAGCTGCGTTATCTCCGCCTCATGAGTCTTGAAATACCCGTCGGGCTGCAGATAGTCGAATATCGCCGGCACATAGCCATCCCAGTCCGACCGTCCCAGTATCTGACCAGAATAAGCCTTCAGCATACCGCCGTCATACAACAGGAAACCAAACATCTTGCCACGTCCCACTTCCTCACGCCATTCGGTGTGAGCCTCAATGTCGGCCATGACCTCTTGCTTCGCCTTCTCCAGTATATCGTCAGTGACTGTCATATCACGCTATCTGTCTGCCTCCTGTTCCGTCTCTTGACTTTCCAGTTCTCTTTCCTGCTCACTGAGAATCTTCTCATTATACCGCGAGGTGCGGTACATATCAACCAGCTTATAATATCTCCAGATAACCAACGCCGCCAGTATCATCTTGGGATATGGCATCCTGCCTATTGCCACTATATCATACACAACGGCAAAGACAACCAGTGCCAATACCACGCCCCATATTATAAGTTGCTTGCGCAATATACGGCATACGCCGTTCCAATCTCCCACTTCTATCATACTCTCTATATTCTCTCCCATCTGTTTCTCCTTCCGCTTCTTATAGCTGTACAAGAAGTAAAAGACAACAGCCACTGCCAAGACAATGAGTAAAGTTTCCTGCATAACACTTATATACCTTTATATACTGAACTACAAAATTACACAAAAAAATCTATATCACAAAATATCACGCGCGGATAGCAAAATACCCGAACACATTATATATATATGAGCATAAATACGCATAAACTACAGGAAAAAGGCCATAATACCATATTCATGGTATCAGAATACCCCGAAAGGGCGATTGTGCAGGTGCGGAAAAGGCAGTAATTTTGCATTCAGAAAACAAGACAAGATAACATAAAAAAAGAAAGGAGATTAGACATGAAGAAAAAAACACTTTTTCTATCAGCTGTAGCAGCACTAGCTTTGCAAAGCGGTTTCACATCATGCTCGTCAGATGACAACGCAACTGGAAACCAAGTAAACAACGATAACGTAGTAGCCGACGATGCCAGCGCCCTGTCACTCGTCAATGGCGTTTATGATCATTGGCAGCCACTGAGTTCTTCATTCTCATTCATCATTGAGTTGAACTCTAACAAACTCATATCATTCGAAGGCGAAGAAGGCGAGCCTGGACCAGTCAACTCTCGTTTTGAGCAGGTGCCTACCACATGGTATCAGGTAAAGATATTCAACCACCTGCTTCTGGGTGTGGCACAGAACAACGAAAACATCGTAACGCTCAACAACTCACTTGCTGCCGGCAAGATAACACAAGATGGATACAATGCCGCTGTAGGTAAGGCTAAGTTCCTCCGCGCACTGGCTTACCTGAAACTCGTCCAGCTATGGGGCGAAGTACCAGTATTCACAGAGAATGGCGGTTCTACGACCGAGCGCAAGTCAATAGACGAAGTATTCAACCAGATTGTATCAGACTTCACCGACGCAGAGTCTCTGCTGAAGAACTACAACGGAGACCCACGCATACCGTCAAAGCAAGCCGCACAAGGACTGTTGGCACGTACCTACCTGGTATGGGGTGACAACCCTCTTACTCAGTCACAAGTAGCTGCCATAGCCAACACACAGACAGACCCTGCATTCAGCAAGACCGACTCACGCCTGCAGAAAGCCGTAGAGTATGCCGACAAGGTTATCAACAGCCACCTGCTTGCACTCGACCCTGATTATAACAAACTGTGGGGACGCGAGTATGAGAGCAACAAGCGCGGCACTAACGAACATCTCTTCACCATTGCGCATGACGGCGATGCCTACGACGCACAGGGCAACCACCAGACACACTGCTCATGGACCTTCCCATTCCAGAACGGAGAGCACGGACGCGGCTACAAGCAGAACCACACAGAGGTGGCTGATGACGACCTGTATGACGACTGGCATACTGAGCAGCCTAACGATAAGCGACTGGCTGAGACTTACTTCACATCAGTAGTAAACCCTGCTGACGGCCAGACCTACACCTACTACTCACCTGTATATACTCCAGTCAACGGCAAGGGAGTGGACCAGAGCTACGACAACTCAGAGAACCTGGAGATAACCAAAAACTCAGTGGACCGCATCGAGATACGCTACGCCGAGGTACTGCTCATCAAGGCCGAGGCACTGGTACAGCTGGGACGTAACAGCGAGGCAGCAGAGCCATTCAATCAGTTGCGCTCACGTGCCGGCATAGCAGGAGTAGGCAGCGAAGGTCCAACATTCGACGAGATAAAGCGTGAGTGGGACTATGAGTTCACATACGAGCAGTTCTCTGTTCTTAACTCATACCGTTGGAAGAACCTCATAGCATCTGTCAGGGAGGTACAGAACTACAAGCACTTCGCTGATGACTGGCAGACATCACTGGGCCAGACATACACTGCCGACCAGGCTACCTACTTCGGCAAGGTGCACACACACCTCAAGGCTAAGTTTGACAATGTACGCGGCAAACACTACCGCCAGCCTATCCCGACAGGATTGTCAGGCGAGGACCTCGGCATCAGCCAGAACCCAGGATACTAATATATATAACACAACACAAAGAATAATAACTCCTAATTTATAGTGCAAAGAAAGAGGACTGACGCTTCATTATAGCTCAGTTCTCTTTTGTTTTGCACAACCACCAGTAAAGTGCCACATTGTCCTCTCTTGTTGCCACAATGACACACGAAATGTCTATGGAATAAGATTTGGGTTGTGTAAAAGCGTAAATACACAAAACAAAATCAAAACATTAGAAGAAAGGAGTTAGACTATGATGATGAATCAAGAACAAGCAATGAGTGGCAAGGAGGCTCTGCAACGTTTCTGCAAGAACCTCGTGGCCGATGCCAAGGCGGGGAAACTGGACCCCGTGATAGGGCGTGATGATGAGATACGACGCGTATTGCAGATACTCTCACGACGCACCAAGAACAACCCTATACTGATAGGCGAGCCCGGTACGGGTAAGACCGCCATAGCCGAGGGACTGGCGCAACGCATAGTACGCGGTGACGTGCCTGAGAACCTGAAGGACAAGGAGATTTACACCCTCGATATGGGTGCGCTGGTGGCTGGTGCCAAGTACAAGGGCGAATTTGAGGAGAGACTGAAAGGCGTAATAAACGGTGTGATGGAGTCACAGGGCAAGTTCATACTGTTCATCGACGAGATACACACCCTTGTCGGCGCTGGCGGTGGCGAGGGCGCCATGGATGCCGCCAACATACTGAAGCCGGCACTGGCGCGTGGCGAATTGAGAGCCGTAGGCGCTACCACCCTTAACGAGTATCAGAAGTACTTTGAGAAGGACAAGGCGCTGGAGCGTCGTTTCCAGATTGTGATGGTGGACGAGCCTGACGAGATGAGCGCCATCTCTATCTTACGCGGACTGAAGGAGCGCTATGAGAACCACCACCGCGTAAGAATACAAGATGATGCCTGCATCGCCGCAGTGACTCTGTCTGAGCGTTACATCTCCGACCGTTTCCTGCCTGACAAAGCCATCGACCTTATGGATGAGGCTGCCGCCAAGCTGCGCATGGAGCGCGACTCTGTACCTGAGGAACTGGACGAGCTGGAGCGTCACCTCAAGCAGCTTGAGATAGAGCGCGAAGCTATAAAGCGTGAGGATGACAAGGAGAAGCTGGCTGAGCTTAACAAGACCATCTCTGCCCTGCAGGATGAGCAGATGCGTATGCGCTCAGAGTGGGTGAAGGAGAAGAACCTTGTTGACAAGATTCAGCAGAACAAGCAAGAGATAGAGCGCCTGCGCTTTGAGGCCGATAAGGCTGAGCGCGAGGGCAACTACGGCAGGGTTGCCGAGATACGCTACGGCAAGCTGAAGGAACTGGAGGAAGGTATCAAGAAAGTGCAGGAGGAGATAGCATCCGGAGGAAATGTAAAAATGGTACGTGAGGAGGTTACCGCCGATGACATAGCCGAGGTGGTAAGCCGCTGGACGGGAATACCTGTGACCAAGATGATGCAGAGTGAGCGTGACAAGCTGCTCCACCTGGAGGACGAGTTGCACAAGCGTGTGATAGGTCAGGATGAAGCCATACAGGCGGTGAGTGACGCCGTACGCCGCAGCCGCGCCGGTCTGCAAGACCCTAAGCGCCCGATAGCGTCATACATATTCCTCGGCACCACAGGCGTAGGTAAGACTGAGTTGGCAAAGGCTCTTGCCGACTACCTCTTCAACGACGAGCAGATGATAACGCGAATAGACATGAGCGAATACCAGGAGAAGTTCAGCGTGACAAGGCTCATCGGTGCGCCTCCGGGATATGTAGGATATGACGAGGGCGGACAACTGACAGAGGCGGTGCGCCGCAAGCCTTACTCTGTAGTGTTGTTTGACGAGATAGAGAAGGCTCACCCTGATGTATTCAACACCTTGCTGCAGGTGCTTGACGACGGCAGGCTTACCGACTCAAAGGGACGCGTGGTGAACTTCAAGAACACCATTATCATCATGACGAGCAACCTTACCATGGACCAGCTCTACGGACGGGCACCTATACTCGACGGCAACGGTATGGTGAAACCGCCTATACGTCCGGAGTTCCTGAACCGTATAGACGAGATTATCAACTTCAGCCAGCTCAGCAAGGAGCAGATAAGTGACATTGTACGCCTGCAGATGAACCGCGTAGCAAAGATGCTCGAATCACAGGGCTTCACGCTCAAGGTTACCGACGCCGCCATACAGACACTGGCAGAGGCAGGATTTGACCCGGACTTCGGCGCACGTCCGGTAAAGCGCGCTATACAGAGAGACGTGCTCAATGCCCTTAGCAAGCAACTGCTGGCAGGCACCGTCAACAAGGAACGCGCCATCACCGTGGACAGCAAAGACGGCGTAATAGTATTCAGCAACGAATAAACAACGAGAAACCACATAAGACTATATAAGACAGAGGGGAACACCACACAACGGTGCTTCCCTCTGTTTTTTATTTGCCATGCAGACTATGACAATAACATTATTTCACTGACAAAATGTAAAAAAAGACGTAATAATTTTTCTGTATAAGAAAAAATTAGTATCTTCGCAAAGAATAAGACAACTAACCATTAACTTATAAACACCTAAAATAGCATGTTAGAATATTTTACAACGAATATATGGCTGCTATGGCTCATTGCGAGCTTAGTGCTGATGACTCTTGAACTGACAAGTGGCGACTTCTATATCATCTGTTTTGCTTTCGGAGCTATAGCCTCCATCATAGCAGCGCTTATCGGCCTGCCATTCTGGGTACAGGTATTGGTATGGGTATGCGCCTCCCTGCTATGTCTGTTTTTCGTGCGCCCGCCGCTTGTAAAACACCTGCACGGCAACATGAAGGAGCGCAAGAGCAACGTTGACGCATTGATAGGCAGACAGGGCAAGGTAATAGAAACCATCCCCCAGGGCGAATGCGGATATGTGAAGATTGACGGCGACGAGTGGCGTTCCGTATCAGCTGACGGACAAGAGATACCCGCAGGCACCAACGTGACCGTCACATCACGCGACAGCATCATACTCACGGTTGACACAATTCATAATTAATAATTAACTAATAATTAACAAATCCTATCTCTCCCCCTCCCTCACAGGGAGGGTTGGGGTGGGTCTATTTACTATGGGATACCTAACAACTTTTCTTATTGTCATAGTAGTATTGGCAATAATCGTATTGAAGAAAACAATCGTAATCATTCCACAGTCAGAGACAAAAATCATTGAGCGACTGGGTAAGTACTACCAGACTCTTGAGCCTGGCATCAACGTCATCATTCCTTTCATCGACAAAGCAAAGGATATGGTGGCAATGGCACGCGGACGCTATGTGCTGACAGACAAGATTGACCTGCGCGAACAGGTGTATGACTTCCCATCACAGAATGTTATCACCAAGGATAACATCCAGATGGAGATTAACGCTCTGCTCTACTTCCAGATTGTTGACCCGTTCAAGGCTGTGTATGAGATAAGCAACCTCCCTAACGCCATCGAGAAACTTACACAGACCACCCTGCGTAACATCATCGGTGAGATGGAGCTTGACCAGACTCTCACATCACGTGACACCATCAACTCTAAGCTGCGCCTCGTTCTTGACGACGCTACAAACAAGTGGGGTATTAAGGTGAACCGCGTAGAGTTGCAGGACATCATACCACCTGCTACCGTACTGCAGGCCATGGAGAAGCAGATGCAGGCTGAGCGTAACAAGCGCGCCACCATCCTTACATCTGAGGGTGAGAAGCAGGCTGTCATCCTGAAGTCTGAGGCTGACAAGACAGCAGTCATCAACCGTGCGGAGGCCAACAAGCAGCAGAAGATTCTTCAGGCTGAGGGTGAGGCACAGGCTCGCATCCGCAAGGCAGAGGCAGAGGCTGTGGCTATCGACAAGATTACAGAGGCTGTAGGCAAGAGCGTAAACCCTGCCAACTACCTGCTTGCACAGAAATACATACAGACTCTGCAGGACATCGCCAGCGGTCAGGACACCAAGACCGTTTACCTGCCTTACGAGGCCACAAACCTCATGGGCTCTATCGGCGGCATAAAAGACCTCTTCAAGAGCGAATAAGCCAAAGACAAGACAACACAAATCCCCCACCGGCATTCTTCACAACGAAAGCCGGTGGGGGATTTTTGTTACACTTTGATTTCCGCAACCATCATTTCCTTGCGCTGTACGATTTTGTTTTCCATCCGTTTTCGTACAGCGAAAAATAGCGAATTTTGCAAACCGCTGATAATTAACACCTTGTAATTTACAAATTGTTTTCCTCACTCTGAAAGCTATCAAATCACATCGTAAAAGCTATCATTTCGCATTGTCAAAGCATAGCTTTTACGAGATGAAAGCTATCACTTCACAATGTAAAAGCTATGCTTTCACATCCTAAGAGCTGTTTTCACCCCTAAATACACCTATAGAAATGCCATCAGAAACTCTATTTTGAGTTTTCCGACGGCATTTTCTGTTTTGACACTTTGCAAACCAAAACCGCACAAATGCTATCAAAATGTCAATACACCCACTATATAATCCTTCACAAGTAAAAAAACACTTGACACGAAACTATTTCTTCCTTTCTTGCATAAAATTCAAAAAAAATTCATACATTTGCATTTGACTTAATAATTCAGACTATTAAACGAATAGAAAAGATCACCGTAGAATTCGAATAAGATGAGGAAATTATTTTTTATTGCAACATTCATTACGCTTGCTGTCGGCATCAGTCAAGCTCAAATTCTCGATGAAAACTTTGAAAGCGGACTGCCTTCGGGTGCCCCTGCCAATGACACTAAAGTCACGCTGTCGTCAGGCGAATGGACCATAAACAAAGTTTTTGGCAAAAAGGATAACAACAGTATGCGAGCCGTAATATATCAGGGGGGATATCTCATCACTCCCGTCCTCGACCGCCCAGGAACAATAGAATTCGTTCATCGCACACCAGGCAGCAGTATCAAACACATTGTCGTGGAAAAATCCACCGATGGCGGTTCCACATGGACAAAAATTACAGAGGTCACGGTAAATTCATCAACACCTTACGGCAAAACCACCTGTAACTCCAATTCCGCTGAGGACGACACGCGAGTGCTCATTAAGTTCACAGACACAGACGGTTCAATATATCTTGACAATGTTATCATAAACCAAGGTAGCGGCAGTGGTTATGGCGGTGGCGGAGGAGGCGATATGCCTGCAACAGGAATACAACCTGTAATTGACAATGACGCAGACTTGTCACTGAGTGTTGACAACGGAAACATCATATATTCCACACCTAAGGGCGGCCATGTAAGCTTAGATATCCTGACACAGGACGGCCACAAGGTATGCACAGTGATCAACCAGCCCACAACTGAAGGCGGGAAACGCACTATACCTGTAAAGCAGAACGTAAAACAGGGCGTTTACATCGTAAGGCTGACATTCAACGGCATCCAGACGAAGTGCATAAAAATGACTATGGAATAAGGGGACTAAGGGATGATATATTCGATAATAGGACTGATAGTATATTCGATAAT
>JAEEGF010875207.1_pt1 | contig 29597 bp, 25 predicted proteins | sample 9134171 | NCBI WGS metagenome assembly JAEEGF01 (sample SAMN16246542, study PRJNA631951) | gut metagenome | biome: gut microbiome; feature: rumen; material: AP-attached | host: Bos | place: Iran: Karaj | collected 2018-10 | reverse complement strand
AGTCCATAAGCGAACTCCTGGATCAGTATTTTCATCTGATCGAATACAAAATCGGATGCAATCGATAACATAGAGCTTGTAAGAAACAAAATTCCAAGTCCCACTAATATCTTGAGCTGCATACCTACAGCGAACATGTTGAGCTGAGGTGATACCTTGGCAAGGATACCAAGGACTATATTCATGGTAAAAGATACAATAAACACAGGAAGTGTGATCCTAAAACCTATGACCATGTAATCTTTCATGAATTCAAGCATAGTCCTTAAAAGAAAATGCATCTGGAAGTCGGCTCCGTTTACAGGGATTATGGTAAAAGAGTCTGCAAGAGCCTTTATAAGATATCTGTACATGCCGCTTATTATAAGCATTATCATGAGCATCTGCTGGTACAGCGCTCCTGTTATTGTCACGTTGGTATTGGTGGCAGGATCCATGATAGATACCATGGAAAGACCTGTCATCATATCTATGATCTGACCTGCAAAGCTACCTATCTGCATACAGATAAGTGCCGCAAAGGCAAGTATTGCTCCTGACAGGACTTCTTTTATGACTATGAAGGCATAACCATATACTGTGGAATAATCAAGGCCTGCTCTTGGGGCTACGTCATATAGGACTATGGCGATAAAGAGCGAGAAGGCAACTTTGTATCTTGCAGGGATTCCTCTTGCAGAGAAAAATGGCGCAACAAATACAAACGCAGATACGCGCACGAGGATCAAAAGAAAATATTCAAGATCTCCATAAGTAAAGGTTACGTCTATCATGGGCTTTGGGGTATAAGTTTAAAGGTGATTGATTCATACTTGCCAAGGTACTTGAATCAATGATTCAAGGCGTGGTCGTGCTAATTAGTGAATATAAAGAGAAAAGTCGGACCAGAGTTTGGTCATAAAGTCTGATATCTGTGTGCCCATGTAACTTCCTAGGAAAATCAAGCAACCAAAGGCAACTAGGAGTTTAGGCACGAAAGTCAGCGTCTGTTCTTGGATCGATGTAACCGTCTGGAATATTGAGATAATTAGGCCCATGATAAGGGAAGCCAGGAGCATGGGGCCTCCGACTTTGATAACTAAGAATAGTGCTTCTCTTATGATCTGATTAACAACTCCGGCATCCATAGGCGCCTCCGTGAATTTGCATCTGTAATAAAGTGTTTTAAAAAATACTAATAGAAAGTTTTAACGAGGCTTCCTATTATCAGGTTCCAGCCATCGGCTAGGACGAATAGCAGGATTTTAAAGGGCATTGAGATCGTAGTTGGCGGCAGCATCATCATACCCATTGACATGAGTACTGAAGCTACTACCATATCGATCACTATAAATGGAATGTAGATAAGAAAGCCTATGATGAATCCTGTTCTTAGTTCACTTACCATAAATGATGGAACCAGGACTGTTGTAGGTATGTCATCTAAGGTACCGTCCCATTCATCGCCGCTTATCTCCATGAACATGACTACGTCCTTACGCTGGGTCTGGGGGTACATGAACTCTCTTATGGGTTTCATGGCACTGTCTAGTAGTTCCTGCTGTGTTAATTCGCCATTTTCAAAGGGGACGTATGCTTCGTTATATACTCTTAGTATAGTCGGCTGCATGATAAAGAAGGTCAGAAACAAAGCCAGTCCTATTATTACCATGTTAGGAGGGGCTGTCTGTGTATTAAGTGCTGTTCGGGTAAAGTGAAGAACCAGGATGATCCTCGTAAAAGAGGTCATCATGATGATAAAAGAAGGCAGCAGCGCAAGCAGAGTAAGCGTTATGAAGATGCGCAGCGCACCATTAATCTCACCGTTACCGTTATCATAAGTAACAGTGACATAGTTGGCAATATTAAGTTCCGATAGGTCTTCTGCCGTTTGAGCCGTGCCGGGTTCTTTGATATTGGTACGTTCATCGTCAGTACCTGTAAGATGATAATCCGGTTCAATTGTAGGGTCAGTATCCGTGGTGTCGTCAACGTAAACCGTTCCGGCCTCGGTCGCATTAGATACTATTGGAATAGCAAAGAAAAGAAAGGCCACCATACCCGCAAATGCTACGGTGCTGATGACAGCCGTAGAAAAAAGCCGGCGTATGTTGTCCTTTCCCTTAGGATTTCTCATATTCCGCTTATTCCCCCGCTATCGCGATATTATCGGCGATATATTATCGCTGCAAACCCTGTTTAATTTTGTCCATGACATCTCTAAAAGAGTTCATAGAAGGCTCTTCCTGCGATATCGCTTCCACGTCCTCGGATGAAAGCTCGCAGAGTTTTTCTATGGAATCCTTACTCACAGCTATTGCCACATACTTTTTGCCAATACGTATTATCTGTACGTATTGGCTAGGGCTAAGGCGCATTACTTCAACAGATTCAATGTTGGTATTTACAGAATGGTTTTTCTGATATCCAGCAATAAATCTGGTTGTAAAATATGTCAGCACCAGTATAACTATGAACAGAAATATCACAGTCAAAAACTGAGCAAATGCTGTAAGATCCAAATTATCCTATAACCTTCTTGACAGCCTCGAGAACACGGTCTGCCTGGAAAGGTTTAACAATAAAGTCACGAGCGCCTGACTGTATAGCTTCAACAACCATGGCCTGCTGACCCATTGCTGAACACATGATAACTACCGCCTTAGGATCACCTTCTTTGATCTTCTTCAAAGCCTGTATTCCATCCATCTCAGGCATAGTGATATCCATAAGCACAAGATCCGGATGAAGCTCGTTGTACTTCTCTACAGCCTTAGCTCCATTCTCTGCTTCGCCTGCGACATTGTAGCCATTTTTTGTAAGAATATCCTTGATCATCATTCTCATAAATGCTGCGTCATCACAAACTAACACATTTTTTGCCATCGCTCATTCTCCATTTCTTTACGTAAGATTTTTTTGTTGTCAGTATTATGTTAATCGCAATCTGCGTAGAATATATCGGACAGATTTGCAAATAACTTTACATCTTTAACAAATGATACAAGACTCTTTTACTTAATTATCTCAGTGACTCTGACACCAAAGCTTTCATCGATTACTACTACTTCGCCTTTGGCTACATACTTGCCGTTTACAAGTACATCAACAGGTTCACCTGCGACTTTGTCAAGTTCTATGATCGTACCCGGTGCAAAATCAAGTATGTCAGAGATAGGTTTGTGAGTACGTCCAAGCTCAACTGTAACTTCAAGAGGAACATCCTTGATAAGTGTGATGTTCTCTCCACCTGCGATGAGCTGCCCATCCGGTGAGAAATTCTGGAAGGATGCCGGCTGAACGTTCATGTTCTGCATAGGCATCATCTGCGGCTGCATCATCATAGGCTGCTGCATCATCATGGGTTGTCCCATCATAGGCTGCCCCATCATAGGTTGTCCCATCATCTGAGACTGATCCATCTGAGGCGGCGCAGCTTCAGGTCCGGGCGCTGCCGGAGCCGGTGCAGGAGCCGGTGCGGGTGCTGCTTCCTGAGGAGGAGGAAGCTGGTCCTCTTTAGTGCTTGTAATAAAAGTATCGTACAAACTCTTCGCAAAGTCAACGGGATAAAGTTGCATAATTGACGAATCTACGAGATCGCCAATCTGCATCTTGAATGTGATCCTTACGAAGGTACCTCTTAAAAATTCTGCGATCTCGCCGGGATCCGTCTCCATTGCTGCAAGGAGTGTTGCCTGCGGGGGCGAGATATCAACTTTCTGGTCGATCATAGATGAAAGAGCTGTCGCAGCAGCACCCATCATCTGGTTCATAGCTTCGGAAATAGCGGACAGCTGCAGCTCTCCGATCTCTCCGTCCTGAATATTGGTACCATCACCACCCATCATAAGATCAGTGATGACCATAACATCATGCTCTTTAAGTATCATGATGTTACTTCCGTCAAGACCTATGGTGTACTTGATCTGTACGAATACGCATGGCCTTTCATAATCCGCCATGAGTCTGTCCCAGTTACAAAGTGTAACTCTTGGGGTTGTGATATTAACCTTCTGGTTTACGAGTGAGAACAGTGTTGTCGCGGAAGAACCCATACTGATATTGGCAACTTCACCAACCGCGTCTTTCTCGACATCAGTAAGAAGGGATTCATCAATCTCACTACTCATAGCGCCACCTCCGGCCGGTGCACTGTCACCGGAATCCGCACCACCGGATGTATCCATCCCTTCCAAGAGGGCGTTGATCTCATCCTGAGAGAGTGTTCCGTCCATCTTTTATTCCTCCTCTCTTATCACCGACGTAACCCTAACCGCATACTTTTTGTCCGAAGTACCTGGAAGTGCTGTGAATTTGTCAATATCTCCCACATATACATGCATTTCCTGAGTTACTTTGGAATCAAGTCTTATAATATCGCCAAGCTGCAGCTGCACAAAGTCGCTGACAGAAACCTGGCACTTTCCAAGTACAGCTTTGACAGGAACATCGATTCTCCTGACAAGTGATTCAAGAAATTCAGAATCATTTTCTTCATTATGCCTTTGCATACTGGAGAACCAGTACTTGGTATTGAGACGATCCATTACACTTTCCAGTGTAAAGAAAGGTAGACAGAAGTTCATGAGACCTTCCACATCGCCTATTTTCATATTCAGTGTTACGATAGCGATCATATCAGTAGGTGATATGACCTGGGCGAACTGAGGATTGGTCTCTATTCTGTCAAGAATAGGATCTATATTGACAACGTTCTCCCATGGTTCAACAAGCTGCTGGACACAGATAGTTACCATCTTCTCTATAAGCGGCATTTCTATATCTGTGAAGGGACGAGGCCTGTCAAGAGCAGTTCCTTCGCCTCCCAGCATTCTGTCTATAAAAGAAAATCCAATATTGGACTGCACTTCTACAATTATCTGACCCTGAAGAGGATTAAAATTAACTATTCCAAGGATTACAGGGTTTGAAAGAGCATTTGAAAACTCGGAGAAAGTAACTGTTTCTGAGTTCTCTACTGTGATCTGTACATTTTTTCTAAGATAAAGAGGCATAGTTGTAGCAAGGAGTCTTCCGTAGTGCTCGAAGATGATCTCAAGAGTCCTAAGATGCTCTTTAGAGAACTTCGCAGGGCGTCTGAAATCATAGTCCTTGACCTTCTTCTCATCGGCCTTGGACATCTCCTCTACATCAAGTTCACCCGTTGACAGCGCCGCCAGCAGGTTATCTATCTCATTTTGGCTAAGGACATCACTCATATAATTCTCCCATAAGTCCCTATGTTACATCTTAACCGGCAAGAACGAACTGAAGCTTATGTCGTAAATAAATGCTGAACCAAAATAGTCCTGAACTTTATCAAGGATCTCCCTCTCTATGGCAGCCTGATTGTCTGAGATATTGTCATAGTTGTACTGGGATACAACTTCGTTGGCTATAGATTTGATCTTGGATGTGGCACCTGCAAGGCTTTCACTTGATCCAAGAGTTGAATAATCAGAATTCACCGTATCCATGGATATGTTAAGTGAGCACTGAAGGATCGCAGCCTGTCCGCTTTCTGTCTTGGCCAGAGATATCTGAATATCTGTAATCTCGAAGTTGGCTGTCTCTGCCGCTGTAATATCAGATGCCTGCCTTGCAAATCCGGAACTGGTGCCGGCACCTCCGCCGGCTTCAAGTTCAAGAGCTGATGCGATATCTGCTATTACCGTAGCTGTCTTTTGGTTGGTCTGCATAACTGACAGCATTACTATTCCGGTTAATACTGTATTGATCACAAGAAGAGCCAGAATAATGATCGCCAGCATATTCCTTTTCATAAATACCTCCAAACTCCGGGAATCACCTCTTAAATACTGACTGTTGCCAGGATTTAAAATTCCCCCCTGGGGGAATTTTAACATCCTAGTATTGAGCACTAAGTGGATTGTAGATTCTTATCTCTACACGTCTGTTCTTGGCCCTGCCTTCTGCCGTTGTGTTGTCTGCAACCGGCTGATATTCACCCCTGCCGGAGTGCTTGATATTGGCAGGATCAAGGTCTGTCACACTGATAATATAATAAAAAACAGAAAGAGCACGTGCATCCGACAATTCATCATTGTTTGCAAACTGTGATGTATGGATTGGCACGTTGTCTGTATGACCTTCTATCTCTATAGTGCCGCCAGCGTAGCTTGAAAGAACGGCGCCAACCTTATCAAGAACAGGATATGCGCTCTCCTGCACCTGGGCACTTCCTGATGCAAAAAGAAGTGACCCGTTAATAGTAAGCTGTACATACTGACTCGTATAATTGAGTACTACGTCTGATATAACTTCCTCTTCTGTAAGCTCAGCCTTCTCGGAATCAGTCATCCCAGCCTGCAGAGCTTCTGTAACTTCCTTGGCAAGCTTCTCTGAAGCTTCCATCTGAGCTGCTTCAAGCGTAGCTTCAGCTTCGGATACATCAGGCGCACCTACCGCGCTTTGATCTCCGGACGTAGCATCTGTTGGATTTTCTGCATCTCCTGATGCTGCTGCCCCCATAGAAGTAGTATATGCCGAGAGAGAACTTAGCTGTGATACACCATCTCCTATCAAGGCGCCATCGCCAAGTGCGTTCTGACCACCATTAAAAAGACCAAAAGCCGCACTAAAAGAAGCTGCAACTTCCTCATACTTAGCCGCATCCAAAGTTGACATTGAGAAAAGAAGCACAAAGAAACACAGAAGCAGATTCATAAGATCGCCAAAGGTACCCTGCCAGGCAGGACATCCTTTTTTAGGCGGGGCTTCTTTTTTTGCTTTAGCCATTACTCACCTCCGCCACCGTTAGCTGCATCGTAAGCTTCTCTTTCTGAAGGAGTCATAAATGCCTTAAGCTTTTCTTCTGTAACTCTGGGGTTCTCACCTGCCTGAATAGACAAGATTCCTTCTATCATAACCCCTTTATATGTGAGTTCCTGATCGTTATCGAATTTAAGTTTTTCTGCAATAGGGAAACATATCCAGTTAGCGATCGCAGATCCGTAGAATGTAGTGATAAGAGCAACCGCCATATTAGGTCCAAGTGATGATGCATCTGACATGTTATTGAGCATGTTAACAAGTCCGATAAGGGTACCGATCATACCCCAGGAAGGTCCCTGGCTGGCCCAGTCCTCAAAGAACTTGATATTTAGTTTGTGTCTTGCATCTACCGCATCAATCTCTGCTTCCAGGATAGCTCTTACAAGTTCAGGCTCAGTACCGTCTGCTGTCAAGAGGAGTCCCTTTTTAAGAAGGGGGTCCTCGATACCATTAGCTGCTTCTTCAAGAGCAAGAAGTCCTTCTTTTCTTGCGGTATTGGATAGATCAACGATCTGTTTGACAAGTCCTGACATATCAAGACTTGGCATCTTGATAACAACACCAACCGTTTTAAGTGCACTGATAGCTCCGGGTATAGTATTGGTACCGAATGTTGCAAGAAGCGAACCACCGATTGTGATAACAACCGACGGTATATCAATATAGCTGGGAATTGTCTGCAGACCACCGGCCGTCGCGATTCCCAATAGAATAATAACAATACCGCCACCAAGAGCTGCTAATGTAGCTAAATCCACGTTAAATCTCCTTTATACAGGTTATTAACAATAGATAGACATGGTTCGTACAAACAACTGCTCGCAATAAATGTTTATTATAAAAAATATTATATCACGAAATATTGTACTTGTCTGTCAATTTTATACTAAAGATACAAATTTTTTTGCAATTTTTGGTACAATTTGAACCATTAGTCACTCGCTTTTCTCGCGACATTAGGTCAAAAATCTAATATACGGTCATTATCCTTTTTGAAAAAATACAAATGCCGGCAGATGCCGCCCTGGTAATAAGGGGCATCTGCTCGGTATAAATCTTATGATAAAAAACGAAATCTTATGATATAAATCAAAATCTTATAATAGAAATCAAAATCTTATGACTTCATATCATCATCTCTTCAGATTGGTCAGCTCTTCAAGAAGTGTATCTGATACTGTAATGATACGTGAGTTGGCCTGGAAGCCACGCTGTGCTGTGATCATGTTAGTAAACTCATTGGAAAGGTCTACATTACTCATCTCCAGAACACCGGTCTGTATGGAGCCGCCGCCAACTGTTATATCCTGAACTACAGGATCTCCTGAGTTAAGAGTTGCTGTGTAAAGGTTATTGCCCGCTTTCTCAAGACCTGATGCGTTAGCAAATGTTGCAGATGCAATCTGTCCTAGAAGAAGTGTCTGGCCATTGGAGTAAGATGCTGATATCTTACCATCTTTGGAGATAGTGATACCTGTCATGGTACCCATCATACGTCCTGTGTTATTGCCTAAGAGATCTCCCTTTGAAGCCTGAAGTGTTGATGTTCCTGATGAGTTATAGTTGGTTGTTGTACTAAGGTCAAGATATACATCTGTCCAAGGATTAACTGTATCATCCATATCAGGATTGAAGTTCATGATGATCTTGTCTGTTGTTATAGTTGAGTATGATATACCATTCTCTGATCCGTCAGCCTGCTTGAAAGTAGCTCCTGTATATGAACCATTGGCATGATCATAGTTGAGTGTCATCTCGTTACGATTGTACTCAGTTGCCACTGTCTTGTAAGAATTGTCTGTAATTGTTAGATTAGCTTCACCGTTGGCATCCATCTCTATTGTGTAGGTATCTAAAGGTTCACTTGTGTCATAGTCAGCACTTGATATACCAAAAGCATTTTTCACAAGGGATGAAAGCTCTGTCATGTTGCCTGATGTATTAACATCCTCTGATGTTGTAAGAGATACTGTGACAGTAGTACCTGCTGTCGATGCTGAATACCCTGATCCTGTATCAAGTGTATACTCACTATCCTCATAGCTTGTAATCTGAAGTCCTGTGTTGGATAAAACATATGATGACTGTGAATATGATGATTTGGATATATAATTTGCTGCCTTGGTCTTATCAATTCCAAATGCTGCAAGAATAGCATCAGCATCTGTATTGGCCATGAGATCAGCAAGACTTCCTGTGGAGTTAAGCGTATATGTTGAGATGCCGGACTTATCTGTATATACAGCAGTCTCTTTTCCTACACTTGCTGAAATGTTAGTAGTATCTGTTATGGAATAGGTATCACTATTAGTTGATGTTGTTGTTTCTTTATATGTGATCGCAAGAGACATTGCACCGGTTGTCGCATCATATGTGATCTGATATGAAGGATTTTCCACCTTACGGTACTGGGCAAAATCTGCATCTGTCAAACCAAAATATCTAGCTAATAATGCCTGTGCTGCATCATCAACAGTACCGCTTTCATTGATCGTATAAGTAAGAGACGAATCTGCAGCATTTTCAATAGTAATGACAGCCGGATTCTGCGTAGTATCTACGCTGGTGAATTTATATGTGCTAGAAAGTGAAACCGCATCAGTTGTCTTAGTACCTGTTGTATCTACAGGATAAGATACTGTCAGCTTTCCATCTGATGAAAGCGAATATGTAGCTGTATCAGGATATGCAGCATACTTGGCATCTGTAAGATCTCCATAATATCCGCGTATTGTCTCTGAAAGGTTCTTAAGATTGCCTTTTACAGGAGTTGTATTCTTGATCGCAGAACCTTTTGTCACTGTAGCAGATCCGCTTGTAACAACTACTTCAAAGCCGCTTGCAACGCCAAGAGATGTTGTACTTGGAACTGTAAGTGTAAGTGAATTGCCATCTGTTGTATGATAGGTTGTTGATGAAGAAAGACCTGTCGGGATCGCATAAGCGCTCTTAAGCGCTGAAGATATTCCTGTATACTTACCACCATCAACATCAGATGTAAGTGTACCTGTTGTGGTTGTATAGTTGATAGTTGCTACTGCTCCATTTACAGATACCTTATAGGATGATGTATTGGTATCGTTAACTACGCCTTTCTTAGTAGTAAGTGATGTGGTACCTGTATGGGATATTGTAAGGTTACCAAGATTATCCATTGTATAGGTATCATCATCATAGAAATTGTCATCATCAATTACTATGTTGTAGAGGTCATTAAGTACTCCTGCATCGTCCAGATCAGAAAGCTTACCGCTTGTAGGAACTGCTGAGAACATTGTTGTATCTACTGTATTAACATTGCTGTCTGTAAGGGCAAAGTCTGCTGTTCCCTTTGCTGCAGAATAACTGGATACATAGTAGCCTGACTTAAGTACGCCGGGTACCTGATTAGTAACACCAGCCTGAGCATCTGATCCAAGATGTACCATGGCAAGCTGCTCTGCTCCAACGGATACTCCGTCAGAATCCATGATATCTGTAAGTGTCATTGTATATGTGTTCTTGGCATCATCAACGTCCTTGATAGTGAACTCTGCTGTGTAGAGATATCCAAGATTATCATAGAACTCAAGAGCTATAGTCTTGCCTGCTGATGATGTGATATTGGTATCCTTGGCATCGATATTGCCACTTACTACTGCCTGAGATGTTCCTTCAGGTGGGAATGTGCTGGTCTCATCTGACATGATCTGGAGCTTGGTAAGACCGCCGTTGGTATTGATAGATGTAACACCGGTATCTTCATCAGTAACTGCCATCCATCCCATGATGTAGTAACCATCTGACTGAGTAGCAAGATTACCATTACCATCTACATAGAATGAACCGTCTCTTGTATATACATTCTGGGTACCGTCATTGACGATGAAGAATGCATCACCGGATATCATAAGATCGTATGGATTGTTTGTAGTCTGAGTTGCACCCTGAGTCTCTATTGCTGTAGCTATAGAAGCTGACTGAGCACCAAGACCTATCTGGCGGGCATTGACACCACCTGTTGTCTCGGTAGCACCTGATGCACGCTGAGTTGTCTGGTACATAAGGTCTGAGAAGCTGATAGACTGGGACTTGAATGATGTGGTGTTAACATTGGCGATGTTGTTACCAATAACGTCCATCTTGGTCTGATGAGTCTTGAGACCTGCAACACCTGAATACATTGATCTTAACATAGATAAAACCTCCTACTATAGAGCACCGGGAGATAATAATTGCTTTCTACAATAATAACTCTTTGGTACTGGTAGGAGCAGAATGCTTTAACTTTAAAATCCTTCTGTCAGTCGGGATTTTAAAAGACCTCTTTGTAGAAAAAACTTTCTCTTTTTTCTTAAGTCCGGCCTTATGCTATTACTGCTCCGTCGATATTTGTAAATACTTTGCTATCACTTGAATCTTCCTGATTCATGGCTGTCACCACTGTGTTATTGGGTATGTTGACTATAAATGCCAGTGAATCAACAAGTATAAGCGATTCATTGATTCCTTTCTCTCCTGCCTGTATCTTTCCCTGGTTCAGGCGCTCAAGCTGATCTTTGGATATTTCGATATTTCTGTCATTGAGCCTTGCCGTAGCATGTTTTGAGAATTTAAGCGGCTCGTTTCTTTTTGCCAGTTCCTGGGCTTTGTCTAAGATAGATGAAAAAGACTCTCCGGAGCCGTTTATCTGCGGCTGTATCTTACCGGTCTTTTCCTTACCAAGGTACTGACCCTGAACACTCTCTATGGAAAGAAAGGAGGGATTAAAACTATTCATTTGGTAATCTTTCTCCTTTCAATCTCCCGGAGATAAGGCCTTTAACTGATCTTATCTCCGGATAATCCAGTTACTGTTTCTTCCTTAAGTCTTTTTTATTCTGTCAAAAGATTTTCAGGTATCTTCCTTATCCTCGTTATTAAGAGACTCTACAGGCTGCGAAGTGTGTGCATTCTCTGTCTCTTTAGCTGCCTGATCGATAAGGTCTGCGTACTTAAGCGCATACTGTGATATCTTGGAAAGCTCTGCTGTACTGAAGAATGCTGACATATCACCAGTCATTGATTCGTATGTAGCAAGCATTCTCTCAAGTCTGTCCTTGTCAGCATAGAGTGTTACATAATCTACGCCAGGCAGCTTATCAAGGTCTTTTCTTACGGACTCTGCAAGCTGAGTGTTGTCAAAATAGGTTCCGTCTACAACTGCTGTAACATCATCAAGCTTATACTTGTTGCCGTTAACGCTCACATAAGAAGTGCCGCTTTCGTAGGTCACAAAGTCAACCTTACCTTCAACTATTGATTTGGTCTCGCCAGTCTCTTCATCTACCTGAGTGATCTGAACTGTCTTACCAACCATGTCTGCTGCTCTGTTAAGAGCTACTGTATTGGAGAGGTTCTGCATCTGCTCAACCTGTGTGAACTGCGCGTACTGTGAGATATACTCGGTGTTGGATGTAGGTTCCAGAGGATCCTGATATTTCATCTGTGCACACAGAAGCTGCATGAACTGCTCTTTATATTCGCCTAGTTTGGTGGTTGTAGTTGAGTCTTTTTTCTCAGAAGCTGCCTGACCGTTATTTACGATAACTCCATCTTTTACTATTGCATCTACTGCCATTTCTATTACCTCATTTCTCTAGCAGAAATAGATCTGTTACAAGACTTTAATAGTGACTTTGTAATAAGCTTGTTTAAACCATGTAATCAACGGTCTGTCCATTTGCTGCCATCATTTCGGCTGCCAGCCTTGTCTCTTCGTCGAGCTCCAAGGTATCCTCCTGCAATAGGTCCGGATCTCCAAGGTTGATTCTCCGTATTCTGCTCTGACGTTTTGTTTCCTGTTCTGAAGCGTTCTGCTGGTTGCCTTGTTCTAAGTTCTGTTCAAATGCATGTGCATCTACTGTAACTTCTACTGCATTTACTTTGATGCCCTGCTCGTCTAGCTGTTGTCTTAACTGCATCAGCTGTGTCTGAAGCGCTGCCCCTGCTTCCTGGGTTGATGCTGTAAACTTAGCTGTAACTCCGCCGCCTTGTGCCTGCTCTACCATGACCTTTACTGTTCCTAGACTTGCGGGATGGAGCTGTATCTCCATTGATGTCATTTCCTCTTTGATGTTTACTTTCATATGCTCTGTGATCTGGTTTATGATGTCTATCTGACTTGTGGTAGTGCCTTTTGCTGCCTCTTTAGCTCCTGCCGCTTCACTAAATGCACTCTCTAAGTCTTTTACCATCTGCTGATAAGGATTCATCAAAGGAGTTTTTATTCCTTCATTTTGTGAAAAAAGATTCTTGCCTTCTTCGCTTCGTTCTTCGCTCTGACTGTCTTTTTTCTCAGAACCCTTATTTCCTGTCACCTGTTCATTAGTAGTTACTGCTTTGTCTTCTACTTTGATCTCGATCTTGTCTTCTAAGTCTTTGGACTGCTTATCTTTTAGACCTTTGATAAACTCATTTTCCTGTCCTTGCGTTTGTCCTTTTTCTTCTAAGTTTTTGACTGTTTCAAGCATCTTACTTATCTCTTCGGGCTCTGTCTCGTAATCTGCTGCTATGTCCTCCATCATCTTACGAGCACTTTCAAGTAGGTTTTGAAGTGATGATGATAAGTCTTCATCCATCAGGACTTCTGCTACATCACCCGTGCCGGTGACTTCCATTACCACTTGTGTCAGATTCTCAGGATTAAAAAGATCTGTAAGTGTCATTCCAAGCTGATTTAGGATTTCTAATACTTCTTCATCTGTAACATCAAGTTCATCGGCAATCTGTGAGATAAGTTCTTTACCTGCTTCTTCGACGTCTTGAACTGCTTTGTCTATCTGGTTTTCAAGGTCTGTGGTACTTATGTCTTCATTCCCTTTTATTTGGGGATCCTTGATGTCGATTTTCTTTGATTCATCTTTCTTTGCGTCTACTTTTGAATCTTTGTTGTCATTATTCAGTTTTGCTTTGGGAGCTGCCTTTTTTGGTGAAGTTCCCTGACCGGTGTTTTGCAGCGTCTTGTCTAATTGGTTAGTCTGATTCGAATCTGCTATGTTCGAAAGTCTTGCATCTGTGATAACACTGCCAAAATCATCGCCTTTTGCCTGTTGTACTTTACTTACTACCTTTGTAGCTGCAGTCGCCACCTGTGGCATCATCGAAAGTATAGAGGCATCGTACACTGTGTTACCCGGCATGTACGCTCGCTCCTTTCCTGCTACATCTGTGACGTCCTTGTCCTTGGATTTTGCATTTAGAGAGAGTTTGAATCTGTATGTTTCAAGCTCTTATAAAGACGCGCTTCCCTGCGCATATATTACTTGTCATCACATATATCGGAGCAAATTGCAAAAGGAATAACCTTTTCTGATATTTTGAATAAAAAAATAAGGAATAGTCGCAAATGACTATTCCTTATCATGTCTTATACTTGACGCTTCATTATGTTAAGCGTCCAAACCCAAAGATTACTTTTAATCCTGTAGCGATGAGATAGAATCTACAAAATCGTTTACCTGATCTTGGAATGAGCTTATCTTTTCTTCAAAGGCTTCCACTATGCTTCTAAGGTCCGCTGACTGTGCGATTATCTCTTGAGACATTGACTTTCCAAGGTTCTTAGAAAAGTTCTTTACTGCTCCTGCATATCCTTTTAAAGCTGCCTCATAACCCGGTATTTTGGCCTTCAATATTCCAAGCTGACCAACCATTTCTGTGATCTTGCCAAAGTCGCTTCTTTGCTTGAAATCGTCCTCATCCATGATATCATCAAGCTCATCTTCTGCATCGTCAAGCTCATCTCCGATGTCATCCAGGCGGTCTTCAAGTTCATCCAGCATGTCCTCAAGTTCATCGCACTGCTGCTCGGCTTCTTCATAGAAAGACTCTTCAAGGCTTTCCCAGCACTCTTCGTCAATATCGCCGCCTGAATAAGTGATATTAAAAATATTATTACCCTTTTCAGGTTTGGAGCGCTTCCCGGCAAGCTTTTGTTTGATAGCCTGAGTGGAATACCTATCTCCTCCATACTGAGAGATTGACGGCCATCCGTCCTTGAAGACTAAGTTGTGCCTCTGTGGTCTGTAATCCTCAAATTCATCAGGCTCATCCTTAAGATCAAGATATGCAGATGGTTCACGGGCAGGAAGTACAGCCATAGGAGCCTTACCGGCCACAAAAGAGAATGTGACAGTTACACCATCCTGAACATCCGGCGTTACAAAAGGAAGTTCATAAAGCTCCCACCCCTTTTGGTGCAGAAGCGGGTGAATAAAGTTCCTGTTAAGCTTATAGATCCTGCTGTTACCATCGTCACCCATAAAGGTAACTTTGAAAAGGCAGGTCTCATCACCTTTTTCATTCTCGCCGCCATTAAGCCAGAATATAAAATGATATTCAGTTAATGGGGAAAGTGTAAAGTCCTTAGATCTGGCAACCTTCTCGCGATCGTCCCAATTACCAAGCATCAAAGCTTCGGTAAGAGTTCCGTCCATCACGCTGGTCATATAAGAGATATCTGCATCGTGGCGAATCCATTCATCGCCATTAAAAGTAATATAATTCATGGATTTTTCCTCCGAAATAGTCATATTATCGGACGAAGCATCCAATGCAGACATTCGAATGGTCCCGCTGCCTACATAGCATGCCCGCCCATTCTTCACAAGCCCCTTAGCCCTTTTAGGGTAAGTGAACCCAATAATGTCTCCGTTTGCATCTGTAACTGTAATGTTTTTTGTCATGGGTGTCTTCCCCTTTTACAAGATGTTAACTTTAATGTAGATATAGATTTAGTATAAAATCACAGCCCTAGTTTTTTATTATGGGTATCATCCCCGACCAGATTTTATCTAAGCTTTATGCTAGCATCGCCATATATGAATGTCAACAGTATTCTTATCAATCTCCCCCTATACTTTTTATATAAAAAATATACATAAAAAATCTACTGCACCCGCTTTTTATACAGTAGCTTTATATATTATTATTTGCAGGCTTCCCACTTGGACGGTGCAGTATCACCAAAGACTTTGCTGGGGCAGGCAGTATATAGATCATTGCCATGCTTTTTAATCGTTTTATAAAATTCATGAGCGTGATAGATGGAGATTTCCATTCTGCCCGGGGTCTGCATGTCTGAGCGAAGCGAGTTTCAGACCCCAGAATGGGAATCGCCAGATATCATGCCATGAATTATAAAACGATTAACAGCATGGCAATGATCTATATACTGCCTGCCCCAGCAAAGTCTTTGGTGATACTGCACCGTCCAAGTGGGAAGTCATATTTATCTCTAACTTCCCTAACCACTTTTGCCATTGGTCAGTTCCGGAAGTCCTTCAGGCTCTAAGAGCTCGGTTACTTTCTCTGCCACCTCCGTGTCGAGCTTGCCCATGATCTTGGCTCTGTCATCACTTCCCATCTGCTGAAGGATCCTTGCAACAAGAGTTATGTTAGACATGTTGTTAAAAATCTCTGCTGCTTCCTTCGGCTTCATTGCAGAGAAAGTTGCCGCATAGACCTCAACCTCCTCATCCGAAACTTCGTTTGCAGCAATCTCTTCGTAGATCTTAGCAGCTTCCTCAGGAGCTATCATTGCATAATAGGACGCATATGCACTAGCATCGGGAGCATTGTCGTTGTAGATAATGTCCTGATAGAACTGTTGTCTTTGTTTGTCGAACTCTGCCTGCTCTTCTTCAAAAGGCTCAAGCCTTGCAACTTCAGCGTTCAGCCTGTCTATGGTTGATGCATAAGAAGCATTTAAGGCAAGCTGCCTTGAAAGTTCCTGCTCAAGAGATGCAACATAGTCAGAATTATCGGCTGCGACCTGGCTTGAATCTTCGCCGCTATTATTCATCTGCACTGTTTGCGCCCCCGGGAGAAGATTCTTTATATAAGGAATATCCTTAAGCGCAGGCGTAAGGGTATCGCCAAGTCCCAGGATGTTGAATTTGATCATAATGGCCATTAGAAGCAGCCATACCAGTATTATGAGGAGTATCAAAAGAAATGACCCAAGACCTCCATGAATATCTCCATTAAGCTCAGCTTCCGCCTCTTCCATTTCTTTTGCACGAAGTCTCGCCTCTTTGGCTGCAGCTTTCTGATCGTCCCTAAGCTGCTTTCTGTCAGCTTTAAGCTGTTTCATTGCCTCCTTGGGATCATCTGGCAATATGTATGCCGGTCTTTCGGGCTCTTGTTCTTTTTTCTTCTTATCTGCCATAATAGTTCCTTCCTTGCGTCTTTATATTGTGATCAGACATAACTCTCTTACTTACGCCTTTATATTGTGATCAGACATATCTATCTTCCTTGCGTTTTTTATTGTGGTCAGACATAGCTATCTTCCTTGCGCATTGTTTTCTTTATTCTTTCTGTCACTGATCCTCTGACCATAGGTAAAACTGGTTCTCTGGTCGCTTTCCTTAAACTCAGCATCTTTTTCTTCCTGAAGATATTCCTGATATGCTCTCTCACGAAGCGTCTCCTGCATCTTGCGCTCCTGCATATCTTTGGAGAGTTTGATCCTTGCTTCATCTACAACTTTTTCAGCCCGCTCTATATTGAGCTTTTGATCTTCTATCTGAGCTTTTATATTCTCAACCGCATTCCGGTTAAACAGAATCTCATTTACATCCAGTATACTTTTTTGAAGTTCTTCGCCTTGAAACAGATAATCTTCCAGCCGTCTTTGAAGCGATTCCATTTTGTCCAGTTCTTCATTAAGGTGCATCTGTGCTACACCAAATTCCATCCTGGACTGATTCTCAGTCTTGATCTTTAGATTGAGTACGCTTTGCATGCTATAGACGAATTTTGCCATGTAAATCCTCTTTTGACCGGATTGGTCTGAGCCGCTCTGGATCTAACTTCACGACTGGTTTGGTCATTTTAAGTCGCTTCGCGCCTTGCTTTTAGCAAGGTATAACCTCCAAGAAAGCCTTTATTTCTTGGGTTCGTCAGGAAAAAGAGTTTCAAGCTGGTCTATGATCTCTTCGAAGGAAAACTTCTCATCCGTTGACTGGAGTAGAAAATCATTGACTGCATCTATCTTATCGATAGCATTATCAATATTCTTGTTAGCACCCTTCCTGTAGGCTCCGATATTGATAAGATCTTCTGCATCATTGTAGGTTGCCATTACATTTTTGAACTTACCTGCAGACCTCTTTTGCTGAGGAGATGCTATGGCAGACATACATCTTGAGATACTCTGAAGTACATCTATTGCAGGATAATGGTTCTTTTGTGCCAGCTTACGGTTTAGGACTATATGTCCGTCCAGGATCGATCTTGCTGTATCTGTGATAGGCTCATTGAAGTCATCACCATCTACAAGCACTGTATATAGGCCTGTTATAGATCCTTTCTGAGACTTGCCGGCTCTTTCCAAGAGTTTGGGCATCTCGGCATATACAGACGGCGGATAGCCTCTTGATACAGGAGGTTCGCCGCTGGCAAGCCCTATCTCTCTTTGCGCCATAGAAAAACGTGTCAGTGAGTCCATCATAAGAAGAACATCCTTGCCCTGATCTCTAAAATACTCTGCTATTGACGTTGCTGTCTTAGCTGCCTTGACACGTTCCAGGGCCGGCTTATCTGAAGTTGCTACTACTACTACAGATCTCTGGACGCCTTCTTCGCCAAGATCTCTTTCTATGAACTCTCTAACCTCTCTTCCACGCTCTCCGATCAGGGCTATTACGTTGATATCTGCCTTAGTATTACGCGCGAACATACCAAGAAGGGTGGATTTGCCGACTCCGGAGCCTGCAAATATCCCTATACGCTGCCCCTTACCGACAGTCAGAAGTCCGTCAACAGCTTTAACGCCAAGCGGCAGCACTTCTGATATCGGATCTCTTGACATAGGGTCCGGAGGCTGGTTCTCAACAGAATAAGAGATTCCATTTTCCAGAACATGTCCCTGACCATAGCTGGTTCCATCAATACGGCCAAGCCCATCAAGTGTCTGACCAAGAAGACCATCACCAACATTAACTCTAAGAGGCGACTCTGTATTTTCCACGATAGAGCCGCTTCCTATTCCGCTGGTATTCTCATATGGCATAAGCTGCACTCTTCCATTTGAAAAGCCTACAACTTCAGCCATAGTAGGCTTTCCGGAATATTTAACAGGAGACTCATCCCCTTTTTGTTTGGGATAGATATAGCAAATATCGCCCATCTTGGCATCGGGCCCTGCTGACTCGATTGTAAGACCGACGATATTTATGACCTTTCCCCTTGTTCTGTAAAAGGTCTGAGTTTCAAGTTTTCTATATCTGCCAAAATCTATAAGACCACCCGACATAAGATCTCCTACTAATTCCTACGGTCAAAAGAAAGAAGTTTTATCTTTCTTCCAAGTTCTTCAAGCTCAACTCCAACGCTGCAGTCAAAGATTCCACCATCAGTTTCGATAATGCACTCATTTTCTTTAAGTGTAGGATCTTCTACAAGTTCAAGTACCGTATCCGGGCTTACTACGTTTTGCATGAGCTGTTCCTTGGCATCTGTGATCATGTCATAATCATCAGGCGAAATGTGTATAAGAAGGCTTCCGCTTGACTCTATCCTTGAAAGAGCCGTCTGGAGAAGGTGAAGGATTATCTCCTTATCATCTTTAAAGGATACGTTGAACACATGCTCGTAGATCCTTGTCAGTGTATCAACCATCTCAGGTTCTACAGACTGGGTCATACGCTCGTATCTTGCCTCAAGCTCTTTTTCTTTTTTCTGAAGGGTCTTCTCTATCTTGTCTTCAGATTTACTCATGCCTTCCTGAAAACCTTCGTCGTAACCTTGGCGGTGGCCTTCTTCCCTTGCCTGACTTAGAATCTGATCAGCCTGAGCTCTGGCATCAGCAACTATCTGATTGGCCTGTACCTGAGCATCGTTTAATATCTGATCTATATCTTTTTGAATATTTGGAGGCATATCTCCCGGACCGCCATATGAAGAATCCTGCCCGCCGTATTCGTCGCCCGGCATCTGGCTCGGAGAATCCGTCATCATGCCGCTTTCGCCATCAAAATCAGACAGACTCATCTCAGAGGGCATTGCATCCATTCCATCCATGCCCTCCTGATCTTCCATCAGTCTGTCAATCGGTTCTGCAGAAAGTCCTTCGTTAAAAGAGGGTTCGTACATGTCATCCATGCCGTCCATGCCTTCTTCAGCCTGCATCTGGGCATTTTGCCTTGCACGGCGCCTCATCTCTTCCTCGTAAGACTCCTGGATCTTGATATCAGACAGCTCATTATTATCGATGATTCTTGTATCTTCGCTATCAAGAGTTACCCACATGCCTTTTACAAGATTAGACAACTATATCATCACCTCCGCCCCTGGAGATTACGATCTCGCCGGAATCTTCAAGCTTTCTGATAATGTTAACGATCTTCTGCTGAGCTTCTTCAACATCCTTCATACGAACAGGACCCATGAAATCCATATCTTCCTTGATCATAACTGCAAGACGCTTTGAAAGGTTGTTGAAAATCGCAGTCTGAACCTGCTCATTAGCACCTTTACAAGCAAGAGACAGATCTGAGTTATCAACATCGCGAAGTACTCTCTGGATAGACCTGTCATCCAGCATGAGGATATCTTCGAATACGAACATCTTCTTACGGATCTCATCAGCAAGCTCGGGCTCTTCGATCTCGAGAGTTTCCATGATATGCTTTTCTGTCTGACGATCAACTGTATTGAGAATCTCAACAACAGCATCGACACCGCCGATGATCGTGTAATCCTGGTTAACAAGAGACGACAGCTTGGTCTCAAGTACTTTTTCTACATCCTTGATAGTATCCGGACTCGTTCTATCCATAGTCGCTATCCTCTTGGCAACATCTGCCTGTCTGTCAGGAGTAAGGGCACCCAGGATCTGCGAACTCTGTGCTGGTGACATGTAGGACAAAATAAGTGCGATCGTCTGAGGATGCTCATCCTGTATGAAAGTAAGTATCTGTGAAGGGTCAGTCTTTCTGATAAATTCAAAAGGCTTAACCTGCAAGGATGCAGTAAGTTTACTGATAACATCCATAGCCTTGTCTTCACCAAGTGCTTTTTCAAGAAGTTCCTTGGCATATGTGATACCGCCTTCAGCAATGTACTGCTGAGCAAGACATACGCCGTAGAAATCATTGATAACAGCCTCTTTTATCTCAGAGCTTACAGATCTTGTGTTGGCGATCTCCAGAGTGAGCTCCTCGATCTCCTCCTCCTTCAGGTATTTAAAGATAAGAGATGACTTCTCGGGTCCAAGCGCGATAAGAAGTATCGCTGCCTTCTGTGTGCCTGAAAGGTTGTCTGTCAAATTTGACGTAGGCACCATGCCTTGCATTAAGCCTTCTTCTGACATACGTTTTCTCCCATTTTGTTATTGTTAAACCTATATTATGGAAGCAGGATTGCTTCCAGGACATGTCCAGAAATGCATGGATGCATTTCTATGTCAGGCAAAATCATCATTAAGCCAGTTACGGAGCAGGTTCGCAGCTGCTTCCGGATTGGACTCAACAAAATCTTCGATAAGTTTCTTGGTCTCAGATCCTTCATCCATTTCGATGTTCTCAAGAGATTCAGCTTCTTCTGGCTGAGACTCAAGAAGCTGCTCAACAGACAGTTCTTCCGGCTCGTCCTCCACCTCTTCCTGGCGCTCGGAATGAAGACTTCTGATGATAACAAATGCAAGAAGTGCAAGTATCACGAGGATGAGGATTATCTGCAGCAGATCTGTAAGGCTCATATTAAAGCCTTCACTATCAAAATAGATATTCTGTTCAAAAAGACCTACGGTAACATTTTCTGTGCTGATGCCTGTTGCATTGGCTACAAGGTTCTGAAGCCTTACAAGCGTTGCTGCATCTATTGTTTCAGTAACATCAACAGGCTGAGCATTTGCAATCTTATATTCTTTCCAGCTAAGACCCTCATGATCTTCTGCTTTGTAATCATCCTCATTAAGTATTACATAATTGATTGCTGATACAGATACAGTTGATGTAGTATAATCAATCGCCCCGGGAGGGGTATTGGTAGTTGTGATCCTTTCATTTGGAAGATAATGTGACTCTTCTTCCGTGACCGACTGGGAATAATTCTCATTGTCCTGAGTTACATAGGTTGTGCCATCGTTACTATCTGTCCCAGGTACCCCCGACTCACCTCCTGTAGAATCCGAGGAATAAGATCTGTGTTCACTTAAAACGCCCTGAGATCCGCCCTCAACAGGTGTGTATGTATGAATCGTGTCATCTATTGTGGAAAAATCCATATTCAGATTAGTACCAACTTCTACGTTGTCATACATGTTTGTTCCAAGTATTACATTTTTTACTGCCGTTCTTACTGCAGCTTCAGCCTGTTGTTTTAATGTGAGCTGAGAAGTAGCTATGCCCATTACAGTCTCATCTTCACCCGCATAGAGCATCATGCCTGTCGAATCCATGATAACTATGCCTTCGGTAGTCTCATTTCCTAAAGCTGCGGATATTATCTTGGCAATAAATGTTGCATTGTCTTTGGTAAAATGCTCCGGATCATTTAATTCAAGAAGTATACTTGCTGTAGAATCTTCCTGTGATGCAAGAAGAGTTCCATCATCTTCAGGAACATGAAGAGTGATCCTTGCCCAGTTTACTGATTCAATAGATGCAAGATCCTTCTCCAGCTTTTTTTCCATATATGTAACGTACTTCTTCTGTTTATCAGATTCTGTTGTGGTAAAAGAAGAATCAGTAACTTTATCAATTGTATAATCATCAGCCTGCACGCCGTTGGCCGCAAGAAGCAGCCTTGCATCCTGCTGATCCGCTTCACGGACCTTAAATACAAGAGCATCTTCCGACAGCTGATAATCTATGCTGTTTTCCTCAAGAAGATCTCTTATCTCAGCAGCCTGCTTGGTATCATCTGCTGTAACCAGCGTGATGTACTTAGGTTGTGAAAATATCATCACAAGAACTGCCAGGGTGACAAGCGCACCGGCAGCTACTGCGACTATCATAGTCTTTTGTTTGGTTGTAAAGCGGTTCCACCACTCTTTGGCGCGGTCGAGAATTGCTTTTAATCTCTCGGGCATGCTTACCTCCCCTTCTGCGTACGAAGAATAAGATTCATACGACCAACCCTAATTTGGAATCTTCAGCCTCTCCCAGTTGCAAATAACATAGGCTGCATCCATAAAGCAAGTAACATGAAGTCAATAACAAGAAGTCAGAAACCCGAAGTCAAGAATATGAAATGATGAGTTTGAAAATGTCCCATTTTCAAAAAGGAATTAAGACTATAATCCGATATCTCCCATAATGATGATCATGGATGCATTTCTAAACGCCTTAGAATTGCATCTGCATTAGCTGGTTATAAGCAGTAAGCACTCTGTCTCTTACTGCTACTGTATATTGAAGTGCTGTTGAAGCTTTAGACATGGCAATCGTAAGGTCGTGGGTATTCTTGGACTGACCAAGTGCCCATTCTATCTCTGCATTCTCGGCATCTGACAGATAAGCATTGGTAGTATTGATATTATCGATAGTTGTAGCAAGGATTCTGGAAAAAGTATTTCGATCATCCTCTGTCTTGCCAACCGGATTACTAACACGACTGGTTCTTTTTTCGGCAGCTTTGATAGCGCCGGAAGATACCTTTGTAAGAGTAGATATATCAGCCATCAGCCCTCTCCTTTTTGGGTACACAAAACTTGTCCCATGAAATACCCTTCCCCTAAAGCTGCCTTAAATCTGCCCTGTGCATTAAGGCATGAAGATCATACATATCTTCACGAAAGGATACTCCCCGAACAAGTCTCCGCCCCGAACATTTGCCCCTAACAATAGTATCTACCCGAAATAAAACTTCCCTTTACCTTTAGCTACCTCACTTTCCCATTGTAAGTCCCATCTGCGCGATCTGCTTACTTGCGTTAAAAGCAGTCGCATTGGCCTGATAAGCATTTGCAGCATCGATGAGATTGGTCATCTCTGTTACGATGTTGACATTAGGATATGTAACATAGCCGTCTTCATCAGCATCCGGATGAGACGGATCATATACTATGTTCATCTGCGTCTCGGTGTCTTCCCGAACGGTTGTGACTTTCACACCTTTACCCGAGTACTGATCAAGTTTTTTATTAAATATTTTTGTAAAGGGGGTCTGTTCCCCTTTTTCCGCAAATGTTACAACCTTACGTACATAAGGATCTCCGTCTTCATCACGGGTTGTATTAGCATTGGCTATATTCTCAGAGATGATATCCATACGGAATCTCTGCGCTGTAAGACCGGATCCATTAATATCAAAAGAAGTAAATAAACCCATTTAAAGCTCCTTTCTAAGCTGCATCATGAAGGCGCTCTCATAGCCGTCTGAAGATTCTGGAACTCAGATGTAAGTCCTGCTATTACACCCTGATACTTGAGCTGGTTAGATACAAGCTCTATGTTCTCCTGCTCCGGATCGACATTGTTCTCATCAAGACGGTAGGAATAATTGACGCTGTCTTTAAAGCTTCTTCCTTTAACTTTAGTTCCGCGAAGGTTAGCAACCTTTTCGTCTAGTGATTTATATTTCATATTACCAAGAGCTCGTCTTAGTTCATTTTCAAAATCTATATCTTCTCTTTTATATCCGGGAGTTGTCGCATTGGCAATGTTATTGGCAAGGATCTCATTCCTTATCCACGTAGCATCAGCCGTTGCATCTAGAACATTAATATAATCGAAAGCGTTGGAATTAATCATACTTACTCCTTAATATCCGCCTATTCCGCGGCCCTAAACGTTATTACTTTGCAGCTTGGTGCTCCTGCTACTTTCGTTTTTCCCATCCTTGGAATTAATTATCGCAAAAAGAGTAATTAATTATCTGATTATTCAATATTTATGATAAAGGTTTTAGCTGCAAAATGCAAGTATTGTTGACGCATTTTCGTTTATTACTGCATTCAAAGTCCCTTCATGTCATTATCTTGTTTCTGTCACTGTAATTCTAATCCTGCATTGTTACTTATATTTCGGCCTAATAATACAAAAAGTTAATAAAAAGGACCTCCGAAGAGGTCCCGTAATATAATCTTAAGATCATTATGCTTATTTTGACTCTTTTTTTAGTTTCTTAACTTCATCAAAAACCACATCGTTAAGAACTTTGATATAAGTTCCTTTCATGCCGGAACTTCTGGACTCGATAACACCGGCGCTTTCAAACTTGCGAAGAGCATTGACTATAACTGAGCGGGTGATTCCGTCTCTGTCAGCAATCTTGCTGGCTACAAGTACGCCCTCCATACCGTTGAGTTCGTCGAATATATGTACGATCGCTTCCATCTCTGAAAAAGATAAAGTGCTGATAGCCGACTTAACAACCGCTATCTTACGGTTTTCTTCTGCACTCTCTTCATTAACAGCACGAAGCATCTCAAGACCGACAACTGTAGTGCCATATTCGCACAAGATGATGTCGTCTATCTCGTAGGCCTGCTCAACCTTATATATAAATAGGGTTCCAAGCCTCTCTCCGGCTATATCTATAGGTGTGATGATTGCCTGATATCGGTCTGATTCTTCAGAATCAAAACCAAGAGTAGTCAGATTCACATTCTCCTTGGTAGAAAGGATTGTAAGAAGTCTCTCATTGAGCATAGGATCTACAAAACTTCCAACCTTACCAATAAGAAGATCGCTTATCTCCGGAATATCAGGTCTTGTTGAAGTTCCAAGGACTTTGCCTTTTCTGCTTATAACCAGAACATTTGAAAAAAGAATTTCTCCCAGAACATCACAGATATCGTTGAATACTACCTTGCCGGAATTAACATTATGAAGAAGCTTACCAATCTTACGAGTCTTGTCAAGAAGCTGAACGCTGCTCATGATCAAATCCTTTCTGTAATTGCCAATAGAATACTATTTGCATCATTCAATTGATATTTATATTTGAGCACATAAAAAATTTTTTATAATACCTATCTCATTATAAACACAAACAAGGCATAAATCAATCGAATAAAGCAAACAAATGCAACAATTTGCATTAATGTTCTGACAATTATCGGTATTATGACAAATAAGCCCTTACCTCCGTCCCTAATGCTCTTTTCTGCAAAAAAGCTGCCGGCTATCGCCAACAGCTTTATACATATCTTATTAGATTACTCAAGCATCCTCTACAGTATTGTCTTTTAGAATATCTTCTGCAGCTTCGCTTGAATGTGTTTTCTTCTCATATGAAGAGTAGATAAGCCATGCACATATACCAAAGATGACAGGACCGCTAAGCGACCATATTGTTGTTTTGATATCACCTTCCATAGCTGGCTGTATGATAGCGAACAGATTTGCAAAGAACAATGTAAGTGTAACTACATAACCCCAGATTGTTGCAGACTTCTGACTCTTGAATACAACAAAGCTCCTGTCTACATCCTTCATCTTCTTAAACTTAGGAAAAGCATATGATATGAACATGTAAGGAACTGTCATTCCAACATTGACCATTGCGGTAAGGATCAGGAAGAACTGCTGCATTGTATCGCCGCCAAAAGATATAAGTAGAATCATTATGCATACAATAGTGCACTGAATCCACATAGCATTCCCTGGCATGCCGTCCTTGTCAATCTCACCCATCTTACCTGGCCAGAGCTCTTTGGGAGTTCCCTCGATGATCTGCTTAAGTGGTGAATATACAAGTGTGAACATTGCTCCCATCAGTGCAAGAAGCATGATAAATGCATAAACGCGGGCAAAGCCGTGAGCAAGTGCCAGCTGTGCTGAAGAGCTAACGCCAAATGCTTCACCTATTTCTGCAGCAAAATTGGACATGATCACGTATGACACATTTCCAAGTGTGATCTCCTTGCTTCCAAGGATCTCACTATAGTTTGTAAATGAACCGACAAGCATGATAAGAAAAGCGTATCCTGCAACAATAACCATAGCTGCAGAAATTATTCCCTTAGGAAAGTTCTTCTCTGGATTTTCTGTCTTATCAACAAGGCCGCCTACAGCTTCAATTCCGCCATATGCAAAGAGTGCATACACGATGAATGAAAGAATAGCAATAGGGCTACCCTGATATGCAGCATTGAGCGGAGTCTTAAGTGACTCGAAGCCCTCAAATGGCTGCTGCAGCTGCCCGCCACGGACAATTATCATAACGATAGAGCCTACAACCACTAATATATTGATAGTAAGAACAGCTGTACCACCGATCGAAGTTACTTTGCTTATCTTATCAACGCCCTTGGCATCAAAGTATGTGATGAAGATAAAAAATGCTACAGCCATGATACCAAGTAGTCTTGAGCCTGACAAAAAGTCTGATCCAAATAATGACCAGGTAGCTGTCGTGTCTCTACCAAATAGAATATTAGATACCGGAACCCAGATACCAGATGAAACATTGACCATCCATAAAACATATGATGTATACCACATGAATGTACCAATGAATGCATACTTAGGTCCGACTGACTTGCACATCCACGAGTACATACCTCCTGATTCATGGCGAAATGCAGAACCAAACTCAGCAACCATAAATGCAAATGGAATAAAGAATAAGATACCTGCTATCACAAACCAGGGAATTGCTGCATACCCCATTAGGTAATAAGAACGCGGGATGTTATTAAATCCGTAAACTGATGTAAAAATCATCAATATGAGGGACGTAAGTCCTAACTTTTTCTCTTTCATAGCTAACTTCTTTCCATAAAAATATTTTGTATATATTTTTGCAAAGCAACGTCACCTAGTATATCATGATTTATCATTTTTCTCTAGGTGAAAATGTCCAAAAACGTTGAAATTGCAGCACTTCAACGCTTTTAACTTCAAAAGTTTTAATTCTTAAATTGTCTACTTATCATCTATCTATGATTGATTATTCGTTTTTCGTCTTTCTATAAAATAACATTCCTATACCTAAATGGTCCTTGCCTCAGTCCACAGCCGACACAAAAAGAGCCATTTAGCATCTGCTAAACAGCTCTTTGAATTACAATCTATATGCTTTTATAAAAGCTTTATTCTTACTAAATCAGATCAGTCTTTTTCTTCTTCAGGCTTGTCCATTACAAAGCCGCATTCCTGGTTGGCACATGCAAGCTTGTTGCCCTTTTCAACCATGTAGCCGCCGCATGTAGGACACTTGGTCTTAGAAGGTCTTGCCCATGACATGAATTCACACTCCGGGAATCCAAGACAGCCATAATAGCGTCTTCCCTTCTTTGTCATCTTGATGACAACATCCTTGCCACACTCAGGGCACTCTACACCGATCTTCTCAAAGTAAGGCTTGGTGTTACGGCAATCAGGAAATCCCGGGCAAGCCAGGAACTTACCATGAGGACCGTACTTGATAACCATGTTACGACCACAGTTCTCGCAGATTACATCTGTCTCTTCATCAGCGACCGTTACTTTCTCAAGCTCCTCTTCCGCTTTCTTAACAGCATCATCAAGATCAGGATAGAAGTTCTCAATGATAGTCTTCCACTTAACAGTACCTTCTGCTACGCCATCAAGAAGTGTCTCAAGGTTAGCTGTAAAGTTAACATTAACGATCTGGCTGAACTGATCGTTCATTACTTTATTAACAGCAAGTCCCAAATCTGTTACAAACAGATTCTTGCCATCCTTGGAGATATAGTGACGAGCCAGAATAGTTCCTATTGTAGGAGCATATGTAGATGGACGTCCTATTCCAAGCTGCTCAAGGTCATGTACCAGGGATGCTTCTGTATAATGAGCCTTGGGCTGTGTGAAGTGCTGCTGAGGATCGAAAGATTCGAACTTAAGAACAGACTTTTCATCTATTCCCTTCATGAGCGTATTCTTCTCGATCTTGTCTTCATCATCTGTATATACATTCATGAAACCATCGAATACAGTCTTGGATGCAGCAACAGTAAATCTGTGTGTTCCGGCATCTATACGAACTGATGTTGTCTCATACTTGGCAGGTGCCATACGTGATGCCATGAATCTGCGCCATATAAGCTGATAGAGACGGAACTGCTCTCTTGAAAGATATTCCTTAACAACTACAGGTGTTCTGTTAACATCTGTAGGACGGATCGCTTCATGCGCATCCTGGATCTTCTGTGCATTCTTTGACTTAGCTTCGCCTTCTGCAAGATATTCCTTGCCAAAGTTAGCCTCTATATATCCTGCTGCAGCTGCCTGAGCTTCATCTGCTATACGTGTAGAGTCTGTACGAAGATAGGTGATAAGGCCTACAGTACCGCTTCCCTTGATATCAATTCCTTCATAGAGCTGCTGTGCAACACGCATTGTCTTTTGTGTGCTGAAGTTAAGAGCCTTAGATGCTTCCTGCTGAAGTGTTGATGTTGTAAACGGAAGCGGAGCCTTCTTACTTCTTTCACTCTTCTTGATCTGTGTTATCTTGTATTTCTCACCCTCAAGTGACTTTACAAGTTTTTCAAGCTCTTCCTTGGATTCAATCTCTTTTTTCTCATCACCCTCACCATAATAGTGAGCTACGAGAGGCTTCTTCTCACCTGATACTCCAAGATTTACATCAAGGCTCCAGTATTCTTTTGGTATAAATGCATTGATCTCATCTTCTCTGTCGCAGATGATACGAAGCGCTACTGACTGCACACGTCCGGCAGAGAGACCTCTTTTGATCTTATTCCACAAAAGAGGACTGATGCTGTAACCTACGATACGGTCAAGAACACGTCTTGCCTGCTGAGCATCAACAAGGTTCATATCTATGTCTCTTGGATGCTTGAGCGCTTCCTTAACAGCATTCTTGGTGATCTCATTAAATGTAACACGAGATACCTTCTTGCCACTGTCTGCAAGTTTTAA
>JAEEGF011523949.1_pt1 | contig 29612 bp, 28 predicted proteins | sample 9134171 | NCBI WGS metagenome assembly JAEEGF01 (sample SAMN16246542, study PRJNA631951) | gut metagenome | biome: gut microbiome; feature: rumen; material: AP-attached | host: Bos | place: Iran: Karaj | collected 2018-10 | reverse complement strand
CAGCCGATTTCGGGAACGAAATTTTTTGTTTTCCGAGATTTTTCGCACGATGCGGGGTAGAGCAGAGGCAGCTCGTCGGGCTCATAACCCGGAGGTCGGAGGTTCGAATCCTCCCCCCGCTACAACCAAAAAACGGATGGTCATCGGCCATCCGTTTTTTTTGGTTATAAATTATGGCCTCTGTATAGGTCATGGCATTTTGTTCAAGCTACCGCCGACCGTGGATTGCATTTGGATGGTGCCGTTGACGAATCCGTAGTTCAAATTGCCATCACCAGTGCAAGTGCCTTCAAGATTGAGCTGGTTTTCAACAAGGGTGGCTTCAATGGAATAGGTAACGTTGATCTCAGGCTCGATGGTCATAAGTCCCAAATCGTATGGGAAGGTGATAACATCGTTGAAGGTTTCAAAGACGACCTTATTGCCATCGACAACTCCTTTGAAAGTTATTTCCCTATCATCCATTTTGCAGGTGCCGATAACTTCATTCATGTTCTCTCCAGCGGCGATGTCAAGGATGACAGGTACTTCGCGGTCAGTGAATTCATCGTGAATAGGTTGCATTCCCAACCCAGTGAATTCAGCATCAAACGAACCCGTGGCCAAGGCGTTGCCTTCATAGTGTCCAATGAACTTGGCATTAGGTTTCTCATTATAATTGATGTCGAAACTCTTCGAGGCGTTCAGACCATTGGCGTCAGTCACGATGCCAGTGACGGTCACAGCGCCTGTAGCCTCGACGGTGAAGGTAGCTGTGTAGCTGTAGCTCGTCAGGTTCTCGATAGTTGCTTGGCTGGAGTTGATCACTGTGCCGTTTTGGGTGAGCGTGATCTCGATTTTCGTCAGCTTTTCGCCCGTGGCGTTGAAGCCGACCTTGATGTTGTCGCCCGAAAAGATTTGTACGTTTTCTGTCACATAACCCGTGTCGGTGATGGCGCTGATGGTGGGTGCGACAGGGTCTTTCTTGCAGCTGGCAAAGAGCATCAGTCCGATGCAGCAAGCCAAAAATAAAGTGCTTTTTTTCATGATGATATGACTTTTAAGTTATTGTTTCACAAGTTTTCCGTTGAGGTCGCCCGACACTTCATTCAACTGCACCAGTTCTCCTGTAGGCAGGGTGAAGTTGCCGTTGCCATTGAACGTCCCGAGGATATTCAAGGTGTCGCTTTCGGCTTTCTTGCCTTCCATAGTGAGGTCAAGATTGAAATAGTAGTTTTGGTCGGGTTTGTCGATGACCAGGTGGACGGTTCCGAAATCAGCTTTCTCGGCCGTGGCTGTACCTGAGGTTTGGTGCGACTCGTCTTCAACGGTCACAATGGCCGTAATGGCATTGATTTCTTCGCCTTTCGCGATGTCCATCCTGATACTGTCGATGGGGAAAGCCATGTTGCTTACAGCACTGTTGTTCATCGAAGTGATGGTGAGCGTGAACTGACCCATGTAATTGCCTACATAGTTGGGAGCGTAGTCAACGGGTGTTGGTGTGGGTTCAACAGGTTTCTTACAAGCTGCAAACAGAACTACGAGGCAGCTTAATGCGATGATGAGGGTTTTCTTCATTGTAATCCAAATTATTTGTTAGTTGTTCGATTAAAGCAAGTTGCTGAGCCTTGAAATAGTCGAAAGGGTGAAGTACTGTCATTTTATCAGTCGGCCCTTCGACGGGTTCAAGGACCTTTTTCAGCTTGCAAAAATAAGGCCAATTTGTTTTTGATAACGGAAATCCATCAAAAAATTGTAATTTTGAGCCTTATTTTGTGCCTATGAAAAGGAAATGGATAAGCCTTTCGGTGTTGATTGCCTTGGTTTTGGGCATGGCACTACTGTATATATTAGGCCCAGTTGCTGGACCCATGCCGCTGTGGCTGTCGATTCTGCCGCCTTTGGTGGCCATCGTGATGGCGCTATTAATTAAAGAGGTGATTTCTTCGCTTTTTGTCGGTATTTTGACGGGCACCTTTCTGATGGCGTATTATGGTGGTGCAAGTCCAGCAAATGCTTTAGGTGGTGGATTGTTGCGTGTGGTGGATACCTATGTGGTTGGCTCTCTGTTTGATGCCGACCATGTGACGATTATTGTCTTCACCATGCTTATTGGTGGCATGGTGCGCATCATCGCGGCCAATGGTGGTATGCAAGGGGTGGTCAATTGGCTGTCGCGAAGGGCTCGTGGACCACGCTCGGGCCAACTGATGACCTTCCTCATGGACCTCTGCATCTTTTTTGATGATTATTCTAACACTCTCGTGGTGGGCAATACCATGCGCCCCATCGCTGATAAGCTCAAGGTGTCGCGTGAGAAACTGGCTTACATCGTCGATTCTACTTCGGCTCCTGTGGTGGCTGTGGCTTTTGTCACCACATGGATTGGAGCTGAGCTGAGCTATATTCAAGATGGCATTCAAGCCATCGGATTGCAGACCTCGGCCTATTCGGTGTTTTTCCATTCGTTGGCATACAGTTTCTATCCTTTCCTGACCCTCGGTTTTGTGCTAATGATTATCTTCAGCGGTCGTGACTTTGGTCCCATGCTGACGGCGGAGCGCAAAGCCAGAAAGGCCTTGGCGATGGAATCGGAAATGACAAACAGTGTGTCGAAGCCTGCCCATATCATCGATGCCTTGATTCCGTTGGCAGTGCTGATTTTTGGCACAATCATCGGGTTGATAGTCACGGGGTATGATGCCGCTGCTTGGCAGTCAGGAAAGGGCTTTTTCTCCAAACTCTCCATTACCATCGGGGCAGCCAATTCCTACAAGGCCTTGCTTTGGGCTTCGGTGTTGTCGCTGCTGATGGCTATTGTGGTTACTTTATTGCGAGGCTCTTTGACCTTCGCCAAAGTGATGGAGGAGATGGTGGAAGGCTTCAAATCCATGTTCAATGCGGTTTTGATTCTTACAATGGCTTGGTCTATCGCCTTGGTGACTAAAGATATGCATACGGCTGAGTTTGTGTCGCATCTGCTGGTGCAATGGTCGCTTTCACCTGTTTTTGTTCCAGTGTTGACTTTCCTATTGGCCGCTTTGATTGGCTTCTCAACGGGAACTTCGTGGGGCACGATGGCTATCCTTTATCCGTTGATTCTTCCCGCTTCATGGCTGCTCTGCCAAGAGCAAGGCTTGTCTGTTGAAGCGACCATGCCTTTGTTCTACAATGTGGTGGCCTCGGTATTAGCAGGTTCCGTCATGGGCGACCATTGCAGCCCGATTTCCGATACCACGATCATGAGCTCTTTGGCCTCCAGTTGTAATCACTTACAACATGTCAAAACGCAGATGCCTTATGCGCTCACTGTGGGTGGTGTGGCAGTAATAATAGGGGTATTGCCAACAGCCCTCGGTCTACCCTCATCGGTTGCCTTCTTATTGGGATTAGTCACCCTATGGTTGATTGTCAGGCTTGTTGGGAAGAAAGTCTAAGTCCTTTTAAAAACCCCTCATCAATACAAAAATCAGAAAACGCTTCTCTTTATAATGATTTATTCCTGAAAATACACCCGCTTCACTCGCTGTGAGACACGTGTCATAATCTCATAAGGAATAGTTTGGCAAGCCTTGGCGATGTCTGCAATATCGTGCTCAGCATCGAAGATGACCACCGTGTCACCCTCAACGGCTTCCACATCAGTCAAATCCAACATGCACATGTCCATGCAGATGTCGCCCACAACAGGCACCTGCTGTCCATTCACATAAAACTTGCCGTTCCCATTACCCAACAAGCGAGAGAGACCATCAGCATAGCCTATAGGCACGATACCAATGCGCATATCGTGCTCGGCACGCCCATGACGGTTGTAGCCTATGCTGTCGCCCGCAGGAACACGCTTAATCTGGTTGATAGTCGTCTTGAGCGACACCACAGGCTGCAACATACCTCTGTCAGCCTCACAAGTAGGCACACCATACAAGCCGATACCCAAGCGTACCATGTCGAACTGATACTGCGAGAAACGTGAGATGCCAGCGGTGTTTAAGATATGACGCAACGCCTGCGGAAAAGCTTCTTTAATCATCGTGCTACCTTCCTCAAAACAATGAATTTGACTCATGGTGAAATCATCTTCGGCAGGATTGTCGGCTGTAGCAAGGTGCGAAAACACACTCTTCACATGAAGCATTGGGTTGGCTTGAATACGATGGATGAGTTCAGGCAACTCTCCAATGGAAAAGCCCAAACGATGCATACCCGTATCAAGCTTGATGTGCACATTCAAAGGATGTGCCTCAGGCAAGGCAAGGTTCCCCATAGCACGCTCAATGAACTCCAAATTGCGAAAGCTGAACACCTCAGGCTCAAGGTGATATTTGATGATATTATCGTAACTGTTCACCTCGGGGCTCATCACCATGATGGGTAAATTGATGCCTGCACGACGCAATTCAACACCCTCATCAGCGAAGGCAACCGTCAGATAGTCGACATTATGGAATTGCAGCACATTGGAAACCTCAAGGTTGCCACTGCCGTAGCCAAAGGCCTTCACCATCACCATCAATTTGGTCTCGGGTTTGATTTTCGACCGAAAATAGTTCAGGTTGCTGACCAAATGATTAAAGTTGATTTCCAAGACAGTCTCATGCGCCTTCTCCTGCAATTCCATTCCGATTTGCTCGAACTCGAAAGCGCGGGCACCTTTCAACAGAATGGTTTGATTGCTGAACTTTGAGAAGGGAAAATGCGTCAAGAAATCGCTCACATTGGGATAGAAATAACACTCCATGTCAAACTTGTTGGCCTGTCGAGAAATGCCATCGCCAATGCCAATCAACATATCAACGTCCTTGTTTTTAAGCAGTTGTGCAATTTCTGCATACAAATCCATCTCATTACGCCCGCTTTGGAGGATGTCGGACAAGATTACGACCTTACGCTTGTGCTGATGCTGTTGCTTCATCACGTCCAAAGCGATAGATAACGAGTTGACATCGGAATTGTAGTAATCGTTGATAATGGTGCAATTGTTCATTCCCGCCTTGATTTCCAAACGCATAGCTATGGAAGTCAACGACATAAGCCTTTCAGCGATGACCTCAGGCTTCATCTGCATCAACAATCCGATGGCAATGCAATGGATGGCATTCTCGATGGAAGCATCGTCGGCAAAAGGAATGACAAAAGCTAAAGTGTTGCCTTGATAGTTGCATTCGATAGTAGAAATCTTCTCTTCTTTCTTCACCTGCTTCACAAACAGATTGGCCTCTTCGAACTTCCGGCTCCAAGTGAATAGTTTTACCTTTGATGCCAAACCAGAACGAATGACAACCTGCTGTATCTCAGAATAATCCATGCAATACACCAATTGTTCCGCCTTCGTGAACAGGTTCAACTTCTCCCCTGCTTTTTGTACTGGATTGATGAAATTCTCCTCGTGGGCCTGACCGATGTTGGTAAACACACCAATCGTCGGACGGATGACGTCTTGCAAAGCCATCATCTCATCAGGCTCAGAAATGCCCGCCTCAAAAATGGCCAGATTGTTGTTCTCGTTCATCTGCCACACCGAGAGCGGTACACCCACTTGAGAATTGTAACTCTTCGGGCTGCGAACAATGTTATAGTCCGAACTGAGCATCTGGAAAAGCCACTCCTTGACAATGGTTTTGCCGTTGCTGCCCGTAATACCGATGACGGGAATGTCGAACTGCTGGCGATGATAAGCAGCCAATGCTTGCAAGGCTTTCAAAGTATCGGGGACAATGATGAACGAAGCTTCGGGACAAGTTGCTTCGGGCCGATATTTCACCACAAAGGCCCTGACACCTTTATCATAAAGTTCTTCAATGTATTTATGGCCATCGTTACGTTGGCTCTTCAAGGCAAAAAACAAAGCTTGGTCGGCATCCATCAAATGGCGGCTATCGATAAGCAAATCACTGATTTTACGTTCAGTAGACGCCCCAATAAGCTTACCATTGACAATTTCTGCGACCTTTTGTAAAGAATAAAACTGGTGCTGCATGGAATTCTGCTCAAATTTCTTGCAAAGATACTGCTTTTCCAAAAAAGCAGTATCTTTGCGCAATAGAAAAAAGTGACAATATGAACATCAAGCGCCATCTCCCCAACCTACTTACTTGTGGCAACCTTGTATCTGGCTGCCTGTCGATTTTGTTTCTCACCGAGAACATGCCCATCAAGGCAGCCGTCATGATTCTCGTTGCGGGTCTTTTCGACTTCTTGGATGGATTTACCGCACGTCTTCTCAAGGCACATTCTCCTATCGGTGCCGATTTGGATTCACTTTCCGATGTGGTTTCATTTGGTGTGGCACCTGGATTTATCATGTGCTGGTTGATGGATCGTGCCGCTGACCTGCCTTCGTTCGTCCTTTTCAGTGTTGATGTGTTGCCATGTTTGGCCTTCCTGCTACCAATCTTCGCAGCCATCCGTTTGGCCAAATTCAACATTGATGATACACAGACAACCACTTTCCGTGGCCTCCCTGCCCCAGGCATGGCTATCTTCATCACCTCACTGCCCTTGGCACTCCGCCAGCTGGGTCATCTCACTGATGGGAGCATGGGATATTGGGCCTGTTTAGGCATCACGCTCTTTTTCTCCTTCTTGATGGTGAGCAATTTACGCTTTTTCTCGTTCAAGATGAAATCAGCGAAATGGAAAGGCAACGAAGTAAGATGGATTTTCTTGATAATTGCAGTAGTAAGTCTTGCCATCTTCCACTTGGCTGCTCTGCCTTTATTGATGGTACTATACATTTTGATGTCAATATTCTTCGCGAGTAAAATGGAATAAAATATTTCCTTCGGGAATGAGGTAATAACAACTATCAAAATGCGGCGGCTTGTGACGTTTACGGTTCGTAAACGTTGTTTGCCGCCGCAAGTTAAATTTGAAAATTGACTCCAATCCCAAAAGGAACTTCCTACAACTCCTTCTTGTGCAAAATGAAATTATGCCCAAGATACACGTCGCGGACGTGTTCATCAGCGGCAAGTGTCTCGGGTGAGCCCGACATCAGCACTTGACCATCAAAAAGCAGATAGGCGCGGTCGGTGATACTCAATGTCTCGTGCACGTTGTGGTCGGTGATGAGCACACCGATATTTTTCCGTTTCAACTTAAAGATGATGCGTTGGATGTCCTCTACGGCAATGGGATCGACACCCGCAAAAGGCTCGTCAAGAAGAATGAAGTTAGGGTCGACGGCCAAAGCACGGGCAATCTCAGTGCGGCGGCGCTCACCACCAGAAAGCTGTATGCCCTTACTCTTACGCACATGCTGCAAGCCAAACTCATCGAGCAGTCCCTCCAACTTCTCAGCTTGTTGCTCCTTAGTCAGTCCCTTCTTGAACTGCATCACCGAAGCGATGTTGTCCTCCACGCTCATCTGACGGAACACGGAAGCCTCTTGTGCCAGATAACCGATGCCAATTTGTGCTCGTTTGTACATGGGCAAAGGCGAGATATCCTGATCTTCAAGGAAAACCTTGCCAGAATAAGGCTTGATAAGCCCCACCACCATATAGAACGTGGTCGTCTTACCTGCCCCGTTGGGTCCCAGCAGGCCGACAATCTCCCCTTGTTCGAGTTCGACATTAACCTTATTGACCACGGTGCGCTGACCGTACTTTTTCACCAAATCTTCAGTTCTCAGCTTCATCTTTGCATTATCAATTATCAATTCTTAATTCTCAATTCAAAAAATTCCTTCCTTCAATATATCATGCAAATGTATAATTCCCAAATATTTACCATCATGAATCACTGGCAATTGTGTGATACTGTTTTCCCGCATTTTGTGCAAGGCATCCACCACCAAAGCCTCCTCTTCAATAGTCTTGGGGTGGGAAGTCATGATTTGAGAGGCCTTCACCTGCTCGGTATTGGGGTACTTCATTAACATCCGACGCAAATCTCCATCGGTGATGATGCCCAACAATTGTCCTTCCTGCATCACCACTGTGGCACCCAAGCGTTTGTGGGTCATCTCGATGATGACACGAGTAAGGCTATCGTCAGGCCCGACTTCTGGGCGCTCGTTCCTAATATACAAGTCTTTCACGCGGAGATAAAGTTGTTTGCCCAAGGCACCTCCAGGGTGGAACTTAGCAAAATCCTCCGTGGAGAAACCTCGACACCTCATTAATATTAATGCAAGCGCGTCGCCCATGACCAACTGCGCCGTCGTGCTACTCGTTGGCGCAAGACTACCCGGAATAGCTTCCTCATCCACAGCCACGTCAAGGATAAAGTCAGCTTGTGATGCGAGATATGAATGCCGATTGCCCACCATGGCCACAATTTTGTTGCCCCGCAACTTGATGAGTGGCACCAGCACCTTGATTTCAGGCGTCTCGCCACTTTTCGAAAGAATCACTACAATATCACCCTCGCGGACTATGCCCAAGTCACCATGGATGGCATCGGCAGCATGCATAAACACCGATGTTGTGCCCGTCGAATTCATTGTCGCCACAATCTTTTGGGCAATAATGGCACTCTTCCCAATCCCCGAAAACACCAGATTTCCTTTGTTTTCAAGAATCAATTCCACGACTTCAACAAAATCATCGTCCAATTTTGCCTTTAGGCCATTGATTGCACTCGCTTCATTTTCAATTATTTGAGTAGCAAATTGAATTATTTCTTCGTTTTTTTTCATTTTTTCTCAAAAAATTCTTGCGCGGTATGGGTGAAATGCTATAACTTTGTCTTTGCTGATTGGGGAGAAAAACTCTCTTTGGCAATAACGCAGTTTTTCAAAACAGATTGCAAAGTAACGCAAAAATTCGGACAATACCAAAAGGAGATAAGAATGGCAAAAAAAGCAGACCTTGAGATTCACAAGTTGTTGAAAAATGTTTTTGGTTTCGACCAGTTCAAAGGGAATCAGGAAGAGATCATCAAAAGCATCCTTGCCGGCAACAACACCTTCGTACTGATGCCCACAGGTGGTGGTAAGTCGCTGTGCTATCAGCTACCTGCATTAATGTCGAAAGGCACGGCCATCGTCGTTTCACCACTCATCGCCCTGATGAAGAACCAAGTCGACATGATTCGCAACTTCGGCACCGAGTTGGGTATTGCCCATGTAATGAACTCATCACTCTCGAAAGCTGAGCTACTTGAGGTGAAAGAAGACCTGAAGAGCGGTAAAACCAAACTGCTCTACGTGGCGCCCGAGTCGCTCACCAAAGAAGAGACGACCGAATTCCTACGGGGCCTCAAGATTTCCTTTGTCGCCATCGACGAGGCGCACTGCATATCAGAGTGGGGTCACGACTTCCGTCCTGAATACCGCCGTCTGCGTCCCATCATCAACTCCATTGACGAAACCCTTCCCATCATTGCCTTGACTGCTACCGCCACCGTTAAGGTGCAAAACGACATCATGAAGAACCTTGAGATCATGGATGCCAAGGTCTTCAAGTCGTCGTTCGACCGCCCCAACCTTTATTACGAAGTAAGGCCGAAGACCAAGGACGTCATCAAGGACATCATCAAATACATCAAACAGAACCCGGGCAAGTCGGGCATCGTGTACTGCCTCAGCCGCAAGAAAGTGGAAGAATTGGCCGAGACGCTTTCCATCAATGGCATTCGCGCCCTTCCCTACCATGCCGGTTTGGACAGTCAGACACGTAAGGAGAACCAAGACAAGTTCCTCATGGAGGAAGTTGACGTCATCGTAGCAACCATAGCCTTCGGCATGGGCATCGACAAGCCTGACGTGCGTTTCGTTATCCACCACGACATTCCGAAGAGCCTTGAAGGCTACTATCAAGAGACTGGTCGTGCGGGTCGCGACGGCGGCGAGGGCAACTGCATCGCCTTCTACGACTACGAGGACATACACAAGTTGGAGAAGTTCAACAAAGGCAAGAACGTCGCCGAACAGGAGATTGCCAGAGAGTTATTGAACGAAACAGTAACTTACGCCGAATCAGCAGTTTGTCGTCACAGACTCCTCCTCCACTATTTCGGAGAAGAATACAACAAGGAGAACTGCGGCTCATGCGACAACTGCCGTTCACCCAAGGAAAAATTCGATGGCAAGGAAGACCTCAAGCTCGTTTTGGAAGCCGTTGAAGAAACCAAGCAACTCTTTAAGACCAAACATATCGCCGAGTTGCTTGCTGGTAAGCTCACTGGCGACATCAAAGCGGCCAAACAAGAAAACAACGAGTTCTTTGGTGCTGGCGACGAGCATGACGACAAGTATTGGACTGCTGTCATCCGTCAAGCCTTAGTTCACAAGCTTTTGTCGAAGGACATTGAGAACTACGGCATCCTGAAAATCACTAAAGAGGGCAAGGCTTTCATCAAGAAGCCTTACACCATCATGCTCGTCAAAGACCATGACTACGAGAACTCCGATGAAGATGATCCGGAGACCATGGCAGCCTTGGGCGCCAACAAGGACGGTGGTGCCGACAAGACCCTCTTTGCCTTGCTGAAAGACCTGCGCAAGACCATCGCCAAGCAGAACGGTTTGCCGCCTTTCGTCATCTTCCAGGACCCCTCGTTGGAGGACATGGCCATCCAATACCCCATCACCAAAGAGGAGATGACCCAAATCGCGGGCGTGGGCGCGGGCAAAGCAGAGAAATTCGGTGAACCTTTCATCAAGCTCATCAAGGAATATGTGGAAGAGAACGAAATCACCCGCCCCAACGACATGGTAGTGAAGTCGGTGGTCAACAATTCCGCGCTGAAAATTGGTATCATCCAAAACATCGACAAGAAGATTCCGCTGGAAGACATTGCCTATGGCAAGGGCCTGGAATTCGACGAACTGCTTTCGGAAATCGAGAGTATCGTGTCGAGTGGCACCCACTTAGACATCAACTATTACATTGAGGACAATATCGACATCTATCACCAGCAAGACATCCTTGATTACTTCCACGAGGCCGAATCAGACGACGTGCAGGCCGCCCTCCAAGAGTTGGGAGAGGATGAATACCAGGAGGAGGAAGTCCGATTGATGCGTATCAAGTTCTTGTCGGATGTCGGCAATTGATTCAAAATGAAACGATTAGTATTATTATCACTGCTTTTTGTCCTTGCGATCGCTTGCGGTCACAAGGACAAAGGCTTTATACCCGAACGGCTGCTCAGCGAACAAGAGATGATCAACATCATGACCGACGTACAAATCATCGAGGCTGACATCAACTACCAGAAATCTCAAGAACGGGAACAAGAGCCTAACGACACCATCAAAATCATCCCTAAGGATTATGTCAAAATATCAAGGGATTATTACCCACAGCTCTTTGAGCATTATGGCATCACGGACAGCATTTTTGAGCAAAACCTCAAGTATTACACCGAACGCCCCGCTGAGCTGGAGAAGATTATGGATTCGGTCATGCAGCGATTGACGAAAGAGCAAACTATTTCTTCAACTCAGTAGCAATCAAATCATTCAATTGTCGCGCGGCATCAATCAACATACTCTCGTCCGTCGGGACGGGCACGGGATGGCTGTCCAAGCGGCTCAAGGTTTCTGCCGAGCAGGCTTCGCGGTCGCCCTTGATGGTGGTGTAGTCGTTCTTGAAGGTTGAGGTCACTTCGAAGGGGGTGGTAGTCCAAGGACGATAACCATCAGCCGAATAATACCGTATCGCACCCTTCAATGTAACCACTTTGTTTTGCGAATGGTCAGTTACTTCAACGGTTTTACCTTCTTTGCTTTCTTTAAAAGACACTTCATCAAGACGATTAGGCGAAATCTGAATATCTTTGATTGCGACAACAACCTTAGCATCATAGCCATTTCGTCTTGTCGTTATTGTAGAAACAATCACATTAGCAGGAATCTCACCTTCTTCAAACGACATCATTGTGCCCATGAATTGAGGAAGCAAAAGCCTTTCATCTTCATTATCAATAGTAAGCAACACTTTGTCTACTGAACGCAACAAATACTTTTTGTACAGCATTTGAAGTTTGGCATCCTCATTATTATCGGTCATCCGTTGCAACTGATCAATATAATTCCAAGCTAACTCTGCATCCTCCTTAGAACCAGAATCTAACAATTGATTGGCCTTCGCCACCAAGAACGCTTCTGCATGATTGCGGGCAACATTCATGTCGTCATCAAGGTCGAGTTTCACATAGTTCATGCCGTTTTTGACTTGGGTCGGGAAACACGATAGGGCATCATTACGCCCTTTCATGCTGCAATACCGCTGATAGATCTCAGGCCACACATCGGGTTGACCCGTGGCTTTCAAAGTCTGGATGCGCTCGTGGTCGGCTTGGTTGGCCTTGTGGTATGATGCCGCCACCATATTGATACGGCTGGCATTCATGTCGCCATCGCAGATGTCGGGTGCCAGACGCTGGATGACCTGGTCATATTCTTGGGCTTCATAGAGTTTCTTGGTGGTGTTGCAGGCGGTCAGCATTGCACCGAGCAACAACGCGGGAATCAGTCGGAGGTATTTCATAGGTTTTCTGTTGATCATTTGACTTCTGGGCACGTGACTTCGTGACTTCGCGGCACGACCCGTAGTCTCGTTGTCCCGAAGTTTCGCGTCAATAATACAAAAACTGCAAATTTCGCTCCAAAATTGCTCAAACAGGAATAATTCTTTACTTTTGCATCACTAAAACCACATTCCATGGAAAAAATCAAGCAACTGCAACAGGATTTCGCCGACTTTTTGGCGCAAACCAACCTCAACGGGCAACCGAAAGAATTATACGAACCTATTTCTTATACCCTTCTGCAAAGCGGCAAACGCCTTCGCCCCGTGCTCTGTCTCTTGGCCAATGAGATGTTTGACGGTGATGAGCAACAAGCCCTTTGGCCTGCCTTGGCCTTGGAGACCTTCCACAACTTCACCCTCATCCACGACGACATCATGGATAAAGCGCCTTTGCGTCGAGGCAAGGAGACCGTCTATCAGAAATGGAACGCCGACATCGCCATCCTCTCTGGCGATGCCATGCTGGCAATGGCTTTCCAATATGCTCTGAAGCCAAAGAAAGGTGCAGAACTCGCCAAGCAGCTAGGCAAGGTAGCCATAGAGATTTGCGAAGGTCAGCAGATGGACCTCAACTTCGAGACCCTCGGCAATGTGACCATACCCGAGTACCTAGAAATGATCCGTCTGAAGACAGCAGTACTCTTAGCCACCGCATTGCAAATGGGTGCCACCGTGGCAGGTGCAAAAGAGGCCGACATCCAGCATCTATACGACTTCGGTATCAACATGGGAATGAGTTTCCAACTGCAAGACGATATCCTCGACCTCTATAGCGATGTAGCCGTATTTGGTAAACGTCATGGTGGAGACATCGCTGACAACAAGAAGACATACCTTTATTTGAAGGCTTTGGAATTGGCTTCTGAAAAAGACAGAAAACGCCTCGAATACCTTTTCACCCTTCGTATGGACCATGACGAGGAAGAGAAAATCGAAGAAGTACAAGCCATATACGATCGTCTCCACGTGAAAGAGGCCGTCGAACAGGTCATGCTTGATTATGACCGCATGGCTATTGAGGCTCTATCGGCCATTGACCTACCCAAAGAAAAGAAAAAGCACCTCCGCACTTATGCCGAGCTGCTTTCGGGAAGAAAGAAATAATGCAGCAAGAAAACAAAAGAGACCGCTTATAGATTCCTTTTGGCAAAGCCTAGGAATGAGATAAGCGGTCTTTTTCTATGAACCAAACTCCGATTAATTCTCGGTCTTGGACGATTTCACCGATGCCTTTTTGGTTCTCTTGGTATCAGGTTTCGCGGCATCTTTCGGACGCACTCTCTTGCCTTCCGCTTTGACATTTTTCTTTTCTTCCTTCATTTTTTTGTCAGCGCAGCAGTCTTTTGAGTCCTTCTTCTCCGACATCTTCTTTTCGGCACAGCAGTCGGCCTTCTTTTCAGACGACACTTTCTTCTCGGCACAGCAATCGTCTTTCTTCTTCACAGGCTCTTGTGCGACCTTCACTGGAGCGGCTTTTTCTTGCTTTTCGCTCACCGATTCAACTTTCTTGACCTTAGCTTTCTCTTCGTTTTGTGCATTCGCATCCTGAATGCTCATGGCGCTTACAGCAAAAAATGCCAACGCACCAAATAAGATGGATTTCTTCATGTTGATAGAGTTTAAATGATTGTTACGAGTCTTTTTTATCAAAAATCGTTCCAAAACTTATGGCAAAAACAGACAACTATCGCCATAACTCAAAAAACGGAATCCATGATCAAGGGCAAAACGATAGCAATCTTTCCAGCGTTCACCAATAAGAGCCGACACCAAAAGCAACAAAGTGCTTTTGGGTTGGTGAAAATTTGTAATCAGCCCGGTAATGACACGCATTTTATAGGATGGGGCAATCATCAGCGCAGTGCTGGCTTCAAGTCGGGTTAAGCCGTGACGGCCAAGATAATCCAAAACCAACTGCATGGCCTCAGCAGCCGACAAAGGCTCATGGTCTTCGTATGGGAACCATTGCTCCACATGCAAAGGACGCAAGTCAAGGCCTTGTTCTTTGAGCATCACGCCTATCCAATAGAGACTCTCCAAAGTCCGGGTACTGGTAGTGCCCACAGGGATGACAGGCTTCCCAATTTGATCAATCAAATTCTGTATCAGCGACTTGCGAACAATAATCATCTCTGAGTGCATGGCATGTTCACCGATGGTATCCGTGGAAACGGGCTTGAAAGTTCCCGCACCTACATGTAACGTCACTTCATTGAAGCTGAAGCCCTGCTTGTGCAAAGCGGCAATAAGCGGTTGAGTGAAATGCAATCCAGCCGTAGGCGCGGCCACTGAACCATCGTAACGGGCGAAAACGGTTTGGTAACGCTCGCGGTCGTCAGGCTCGGCGTCACGGTGCAGATAAGGTGGCAAGGGGATCTCGCCCGCAGCCTCTAAAACCGAGGCAAATGATAAATCCTCGGGTGTCCATGAAAACTCGATTTCAGCATATTGGTCGTTTTGAGCCATGCGTTCCGCACTCAAAGCCACAGGCTTCCCTCCCACTGACAATTCCATGAATAGTGGGCCTTTTTTCCAACGTTTCGCATTGCCAATCAGACATTTCCATCTTACAGGTGAACATGCTGAAAAGGCCAATTGATAATCTTTTTCTGGCTCAAGGCAGAACACCTCGATGCGTGACCCTGTCACCTTGTGGAATTGCAAACGAGCACGAATAACTTTGGTCTCATTGAATACCAACAAAGCATTCTCGGGCAAAAATTCGCCAATATACTTGAATTGAGATTCGCTTATCTCATTGTTTTTCAGTACTAAAAGTTTTGATGCATCACGCTCAGGTAAGGGATACTTGGCGATACGTTCATCTGGCAAGGGATAATCGTAGGCTTCGATGGAGATGTCTTTAACTGCGTTCATCTTTGAAAATTTGCGCAAAAGTAGGGAATATTTGCCTATCTTTGCACTCCAAAAGGTAAAACGATGAAAGCCCTGATACTCAAAATCGAACTGACGCGCGAGTTTCTTTTGAAATTCCTAAAATTCGGAGTTGTCGGTTTTTCGGGAGTCTTCGTTAATTTTGGCGTCACTTACGTTTGCAAGGAATGGCTCAAATGGAATAAATACCTGAGTAATATCATAGGATTTATCTTTGCTGCCACCACCAATTACCTCCTCAACCGCATCTGGACTTTTGAAAGCACTAACCCGCAAATTGGAACAGAATACGCTAAATATTTCATTGTCTCTTTGGTCGGTCTTGGCATTGATACTTTGACGGTTTATTTACTCAACGGCAAGCTGAAGTGGAATTTCTACCTCAGCAAGGTATTTGCCGTAGGCGCTTCCACATTATGGAATTTCTTTGGGAACCTGTTGTTTACGTTTGCCGGGTAAGCTCATTTCCCTTTCATCTCAGCATAATCAGGAAGATGATCGAGAGGGCATAATGCTTGGTTTTCTGCCTTGTAACAATACGTCACAGTACCATTGGTAAGCAAAAGATATTGAGGATGCAGTGCGGAATGATAACGTAGGGCCTGCTCAAGCACTGCTTCAGTGAGCGTCACTGTGGGAGCCTTGCACTCAACAACCATCAGCGGCGAGCCTTCACTTCCGAAAACGACTGCATCGGCGCGTTTGTCCAAACCGTTTACCTTCACCGAATACTCCACGGCTACCAAACCCGCCGGCACCTTGAGATGCTCGACCAAAAGATACAGCAATTTTTGCCGCACCTCCTCTTCAGGCGTCAGCGCGACAAACCGACGACGCAAAGGATCAAAGACATAAGTCCTCCCCTCTCGCTCTTCCGTCTTAAACCACTGTAAACGATTGTCCATAAAAACTACATTTCGAGCGGACAAAGATACAAGAATCTAGATTTAAAATTCAAGATTTAAAATTTAAAATTCAAGATTCAAGGATTCAGTAACATTCATTATTTTTGCAATAAATTTATCAACCATGAAAAAACTGATCTTTGTCTTTCTCTTGGGCATAGTCTCAATGTTTTACGCCTACAACCCGCAGCACGACTCCCTTATCGGCACTTGGACTGTTGACAAGGTGAACGTGCAGTTTGATGAAAAACACAACACACCCGAATTGGTAAAACAAATCGGTGAGATGGAACGACAAAACAGCTTCAGTATCAACGCTGATTCCCTACTGACCTTCAAAGGTTTGGACATTGAATGGCAAGGCAAAATCAATCTTAAGAGCGATGGGTCGCTGATTTGCAACGGTGCGAACTTTGGGATATGGGAAGAGGGGCAAATCGTCACACGAACGGGGTCTCCTTTAGGAGAAGTTGTGGTCACTTATCGGAAAAAGTAACTTGGTAAAAGAACAAAAATGGCCGTCTATAGATTCCATACGGGAATGACATAGGCGGCCATTTTTGCTTATTCTTCAGGCTCTACATACTTCAAGCTATATGCAATAGACTCAAGTTGCAGCAATGCATTGCGTTTCTTCTGATTCGGCTCGTAATAAAAGCCTTCCACTGTGACAAGCTGGCCGGTGCGACTGTCGGCAAAAGTGTATGAAACGAAAGGTCCGCCCATGAAATTGTTCTCCACCTTCCACATGCCACGCATCTCTTTGGCGTAGCCTGCTGGAAACTTACTGGCCGTCGTCACCAAAGGTGGAACGAATTCAATCTCAGTACCCATATAGGAGCCCTCCGACGGACCAGGAATATACTGTCCCTCCATCATATTGCGCATGGCTATAAGACTTTGGGGTTCAAACTGCAAGGTGTCGCGATAGGGCGTCTGGTAGATGACCAAGTCTGCACTCGAACGTTCCAACTCTTTGCGCAGCCACATAAAGTTAGGCTCATTTTTGGCGATGTAAAAACCTTGAGGCACCGTCAGCGTAAAACCAAATTTATCTGCTATTGCCATTGCAATGTTTTCATCTTTTGTGGAACGGAACACATTGAGGATGCGCTCACGCTCCACTTGGTCGTACCAATCCTGATAAATTTCCTTTTGTTCGTCGAAAAGCTCGACCCAAGTAGTTATGTTGGGCGCACTGATTTTCACATAACGCTGAGGCGCTGCCCAAAGGTTCTCTGTGGTCACAGCAGCAGCTTTCTCAAGGCTTGGGTCAATCTCCACCTCAAAGATGCACTTTTGCTTCTTGAACAGGTCTGAAAAGCCAGCTGCCTTGATATGCTTCAATTCATTCCGTGCCTCAGGCTGGGGCAGTCCGTATTGATAATCCATGAAAAAATGACGGAGCGAGTCGCCAATACGGCCATTCCATTGGTCATCATTTTGTACCACCACCAAGATTTCTGATGTGCCGCCAGTCGAGCGGTCTTTCTTTCTTGTACGAGTTTCCTCTGAACATGACACCATAATGCAGGCGATCATGAGGACAATTGCGGTTTTAAGGTAATGTTTCATATATGTCTTTTTTTGCTGGTTGCAAACAAACGGCTTACAACCTGGTTATTTCTTGATTTTCAATTTCTGTCCAACTTTGACGGTGTTGCCTTTCAGCCCATTCCATTTCTTAAGGTCGCTGACAGTGCAGCCGTATTTCTTTGCGATTGAGCTGAGGGTCTCACCTTTTCTCACGGTATGCGTCTTGACTTTGGGCATATTTGACGTCTTTTTGTTGACACTGCTTTTCGAATTACTGCTTTTCGTTGAATTACTCACCTTAGTCATAGGAGAACCCGAACGATAGATGGTGAGTCGTTGTCCAACATGGATCGTTTCCCTTTTCAGATGATTCCAAGCCTTGATATTCGCTACCGTGACATGATACTTCCGAGCTACACTACCCAGACTCTCGCCTTTTTTCACCACGTGGACAAAGCTATTACTTACTTCTTCTTCCTTCTCCTCGATGACCTCACGTGTCTTCTCCACCTTACTCACGTAGGAATAGATACTGTCCTCAAGCTGTGTAAACCTCAAAGTATATTTCGTCGGCATGCGCAGCGAATAGGGATAACTCCTCGTGCCAGGGATGATGCGCTTGGTGTATTGTGGATTGAAGAAAACCAAATCTTCCATCGGTACGCCAAGGCATTCGTTGATTTGGCTGAAGCTTACGCGATCATGCACCATCACGGTATCAGTGCCGTGTAGCAGCAAACCTGGATTCTGTGGATAGAGATTGTGTTCAGCGGCGTAGTTCATCACGTAAGTCACGGCAATGAAAGCAGGCACATAGCCTCGGGTCTCTGCCGGCAAATAAGGCCAAATGGCCCAATAATTCTTAGTGCCATGCGCTCTCACAATGGCTTTGTTGACCGTTCCCGGACCCGAATTGTAGGCGGCAAGCACCAAAAACCAATCCTCATATCGCGCATAAAGGCTCTTCAGATATTGGCATGCGGCCTCTGTTTCCTTTTCAGGGTCGAAACGGTCATCAACAAGTGTGCTCACCCTCAGGCCATATTCGGCACCCGTGCCTCGCATGAACTGCCACAAGCCCTTGGCACCTGCCTTTGAACCTGCAGTGGGATTCAGTGCCGACTCCACCATGGCGAGATACTTCAGTTCCAAAGGAAGATCATATTTGGAAAGATATTCCTCAAACATCGGGAAATAGACATAAGAAAGGCCCAACATACGACTTGATTGCTGACGGCGGCGATTGGCATAAAGCTCGATAAACGATTTGACATGGCTATTGTATGTCAGAGGAATAGTGGTCTCATAAGCCAATGTCTGGATACGCTTCATATAGACACTATCGTCGTATGTCGGAATTTCATCTTTGCTGAATCCGTATTTGTTCCAGATTGCAGTGTCAATGTCGAGATACACATCCCTAAAAGTACTAAGCGTACTCACCATATTAAGCATCTCCATCACCGTCGATTCCTCGACAACATCCTTACCTGAATTCAAATCATTGAGCCTTCGTTCACCAAGTTGAACATCAAGACTGTCATATTCGGGTTCATAGACTTGTGCGAACAAGGTCGCTAAGGGGAAAAGAACAAATAATGCAATAAGCTGTATACGTTTCATTTGGGATGAAAAATTATAATGGGTGAGACTCTTTTTCAAAGAAAACGCAAAATTATCAAAAATCGTCTATAGGGAGCAAAAAAATACTACTTTTGTTTTTTAAAACTAAAACTCCTCCTATGGAAAACGAACGAAACATTGACAAACTAGCGGGTTACATCATCAAACTGGGTGGTTTAGCCATCGTTTTGGCCTTATGCTGGTATTTCAAGAACGTGATCATTTACATCATAGCTGCCTTTGTGGTCTCCATGATTGGGCGACCGCTCATGCAACTGATGCGAAGGATAAAAATCAAGGGGAAGAGCACTCCCGACTGGCTTTTGGCTGTGCTCGCCCTCATACTTATCTTTTTCTTTCTGGCGATGATTATCACTCAAATGATTCCTTTGGTATCCAACATCGTCAGGGATGCCTCGGCCATTGAAGCAAGTAGTTATTTCGATTCAAATCCCATCGACAAAACGAACGATTGGCTCATTAGCATGTTTCCCAATCTTGGCTATGATTTCGACCTTTCCGAACTTATCTTGGGAAAAATCAGGGAATTGGTTGATTTCGGAAAGGTTAGCGGCATTGTGGGGTCGATGGCTTCTATGGTCACCAGCGCTTTCGTCGCCATATTTGCCATTGTGTTCATCTCGTTTTTCTTCCTCAAGGAAGAAGGCCTGTTTGGGCGAATCATCTGTGCCTTTGTTCCCGACAAGCACGAACTGACCTTAAACAAAACAATGAGCGAAATCAAGCAGCTGCTATCGCGTTATTTCGTGGGTCTGGTCATCGAGATGTTTGGGGTGGCTTTGGCCGACTTCCTCGGTCTGTGGCTCATCGCACGACTCGACTTCAGCTATGCCATCGGCATTGGCTTTATCGCCGGACTGCTCAACGTGATTCCTTACGTTGGACCGCTTATCGCTGACGTTATCGGTATCGTTTTTGGCATCATTTTGAAGCTGGGCATAGGTGCTGGCTTGGATGTCAACATCTGGATTTTTGCTCTTATCATCCTGATTATCATGTTGGCTGCCCAACTCATCGACAACTTCATCTACCAACCTCTCATCTACTCGACGAGCATCAAGGCGCATCCTTTGGAAATCTTCATCGTGTTGCTCATGGCGGGCCATATTGGAGGCACGGTCGGTATGCTTGTTGCCATTCCCGCATACACTGTCGTGCGTGTCATTGCCATCAGGTTCTTCTATCGCTACAAAATCATCCAACGGCTTGTGCCCGACTTGGAGGAGGAAGATAAAATTATTGAGAATATTGATTGAGTCTTTTCTGGAACGCCAGGCGTTCGTTACCATCCAGAAGATAAATGATGCCACAGTATTGATAGCCATGTTTTTCCAAGCCTTTGCGCATGATGATATTGGCCTCGTGCGTATCGATACGGATGTTATCCACATGGCTCTCGCAATAGTCCAAAAGCGTGTCCAAGATGCCATGTGATTCAGGCGTGCTGGCAATACGATGGATGACATAATATGGCTCATCGTCAAGCCACTGGCCATTGTAAATCTTATTGTAAGTCACTTCCGGACTGGGCAGCAAGGCAAAAGTGCCGACAATATTTCCTGTCTCATCAAGCATCACATGGCTTCCACCCTGCTCGATGTCTTTCTTGAACATATCGTCGCGAGGATAGCCGTCAGGCCATTGGAAGGTGTTACCATAGCTACGCATGATTTCGCGGGCTTGGTCGCGGAGATTGAGGATGGTCGGAAGGTCGGCCAAAGTCGATTTGCGGATGGTGTAACTCATTTTGCACCGAGTTCAAAAATCGTCAAATCAGCCACTTTCATGTCCACCACTTGAATCAAATCTTGTGGGTTGAGTTTGAACTGAAGGCCTCTGACACCTGCACTGACATAGATGTAATCAAACAGCTCACAAGTCTCGTGGATGAAGGTCGGGAACTGTTTCTTCATACCCACGGGCGAGCAGCCACCACGGATGTAGCCCGTCAAGGGCAGCAGTTCCTTCATCGGAATGAGGTCGCAGCTCTTGTTGCCCGTGGCCTTGGCGGTCTTCTTCAGGTCGAGTTCGTCGTTGCCTGGGATGACGCAGACGAAATACCCGATTTTGTCGCCTTTCAGCACCAGGGTTTTGAACACCTGGTCAATGTCCTCACCCAGCTGGTCGGCGATGTGCTGCGCCCCGAGGTCGTTTTCGTCCACCTCGTAAGGAATCAACTCATACGCAATCTTCTTCTGGTCGAGGATGCGGCAGGCGTTGGTTTTATTGATTTTTTCTTTGGGCATTAACTCAATTATAATTCTTGAACAGGTTATTATAATACAGATTGAGCGGGTCGAACATTAAATCCCAATTCTCGCCCCAAACGAGATTACCATACTCCAATTTATAATCGAGGAAGCGAACTGGGTCATGATATTGGTCATACTGCGGATGTGGCCGTTTGATGAAATACGGCTCGAAATCAACAACATTGCATTTGCCATCCGCAAAAGTGACACGCAATTTATAATCTCCGCAGGGTTCTATTTCAACAACGTTGTAACGATTCATTTCTTTATATCTTTTTTGTGATTTTCTCGGGAGTAATTGTCTCTTTCAAGATGTAGAAGCGGTACCATTTTTCGGCAATCTGAACGGCAAATTCTTCCACAAAGGCCTTTGCCTGTTCCATCTTTGCTTTTGGGAGATGCTCTTTCCCTCTCTTTTTTCTGGTCTTTATCTCTTTAAGTTGTCCGTTTTCAAAATGAAGCTCAAAAATGGTCTCATTTCCTCCACTGATAGCATGAGCATGTATAGGTTCATGATCATTGGGATAGAGGAAAAAGATGATTCCAAAATACTCGTATATCTTCGGCATGGGTTGCTTATTTTACACCGCAAAATTACAATTTTTCCCGAACATCCAAGTAATACATGAAGAAACCAGCCGACTGCAAACAAAGCTTATTCCGCCAACTTAATCAGCGGTTCACCAAGTGCTACTGAAAGCTGAGACAAAGAATGCAACGTGAAATTTGGAAATCCTGTAATCCAACGAGAAACCACGGCCTCGCTCTTACCCATTTTGTGAGCCAAATCGCGCTGTGTCATGTGCTTCTCTTTGAGAATAGCATCTATACGGGCGATGATGTCAGCCGACATTTGTACTTCTGACATGATTTCGGGCGACACTGCCGTCACTTTACTTTCGAACCATTCTTGTTTGCTTTTCATAACTCAAATCATCATACAGAAAGTGCATTCTCATACAAGTCTTCAATATGGAATTCCAAATCGTTACCCCAACAAACATTACCGTATTCAAGTCTGCATTTACGGAAATTTGAAGGTTTCAGATACTTATTGTATTGAGGATGCGGATGGCTGCGAATGAATGCTCCAATATCCACAAGTTGATGTGTGCCGTCGCTAAACTCCAGGTCAACGGTAATGTCATCGTGACACACGAAACTCACTATTGTCACATAATCCACCATCATAATTTCTTGGTTATCTTTGTGATACGAATCTTCTTTCTGTAAATGAAAAAGTTTACCCATTTTTCAACAATATTATGGGCGTATTTTTCAACAAATTCCCGTGCCGTTCTCAAATCTTTTTCTGAAAGAGCAGGTCCTTTCTGTTTCCTCTGTCTGATTTCGGACAACTGCCCGTTTTCAAGGATCAATTCAAAAACAGCCTCGCCACCATTGTGCTGCACATGCACGTGAATGGGTTCGTGTTCGTCCGAGAAGAACTTGAAAACGATTCCAAAATACTCGTAGATTGTCGGCATAAATGGTTCCTATTATAAATTATAACGCTACAAAAATACTCAAAAAATTGATATTTATGCTAAACTCTTGAAAAAAGTTTCCCGAACATTCAAGCAAGGTAGGAAAAAGTCAACCATCAACACCCATATTATGGCATAAACGTATAATATAGTTTTTGAAAAGCACAATTTGAATTTATAAATCAACCCCATTATCAATACTAATTTCTATTACATAATGCCCTTTGTTATCAAATCTCTGAAGATAATAACTTTGGAACTCATCTATCACTTTATAACAACCTTCTCCTGCTCCATAACTAGACATATATGAGGGTATTTCTGTCTGCTCATCTATATTAAATCCTACCATTTTAGCCTCTTTTATTAACCTATCAATTATAGTTTTATCATCAGTAATCAAAGAAACCCTTGGAACATTTTGAGTTGTCCAACCTGTTGTAAAATGGTTAAGTTCAATACCCAAACATGGTGTTCCAGTTGCTATTAACTTGTTATCAAATCGAACATTCCTACCCCAACACAATGACGTTGCAGCAGAATTTGTATTCCAATCCAATCCCGCATTATATTCCTGTTTCATCACAAGAGGTAAATTCCACTGATTGAACATTTTAAGTAAATCTCCAACGGAATACTCTTTTTCAGGAGAAACAATTAACAACAAATCTGAAATAGTAATTGTCTTTTCTACATTCTGATTATTGTTTGCTTTTCTACTATCAACAGCATTATTACTTTTACCTCTTTGGTTATCCAAAACAATACAGTCCAAATGTGTATAATCTTTTGACACCCACAATCCATTGCCGTGAAAATCTATCTGATAAAAACCATTAGTTTCTCCAAGATAAAGGAATTTTTCACCTTTTTTAGGATGACGATTTGAACCATCTTTCCACTTAAAAGTCTCTCCATCCGTTGATGGCGTTAACCGTAAACGAAGCTGAGAGCCATCTATAACAACATATTTGTCACCCTCATTTGATACAGAATTCAAACTAATTTCACTATTTTCACTCTGCGATTCGCCCTCCTTCCCACTATATCTTCCTGAAAACGCAAACAAACAAATTGCTAATAAAGCAAAAATCGCAACAGTTATTATTAGTGCAATCAACCACGTCTTTGGCGGTTTATTGACTATTTGCCTCTCTTCACAATTTATTGATTGATGATGAACACTTGAGTCCTTTGCGATACTAATTCCACAATGTGGACACATTTGGGCTTTATCGCTTACTTGATTTCCACATTCAGGACAGGTAATAATTGCCATAATACAGACTAATTTGATTCTGCTGCAAACCTTAGATTTGCAGCGTGATTGTCTGCAAGCAGGTTTCAAGTGCAAAAATAGTAAATTTGCAACAACGAACAGTAAGTTATGAGTAAAAATAGAGACAATAAACCGAATGTTTAACCAAGGACAATGGGGCCGGACGGTAAACAACTGCCGCAAATGGGAAAGACCCAAGTACTTTTTTTGACCGTCCGGCATCCGTCGTCCCGAAGGCCCGGATAGGAATATGCGTCCTGAACCGATAAGGTTTGTGGGCATGGGACGGCGGCCCAAAGTCCGCTAAAAGCAGTGCAATATTATGAAAAATCATCAAATCGGCATCGACATCAGCAAGGAAAAAGTGAACATCTGCCTCAGAAGCGGGAAAAAGAGCGTATGGGAGTATGAGACCCCAAACACCGTTGCGTCCATCAAGAAAGCCGTTCAGAAAGGGATGAGAGAACGCGGGGTTACGTTGAATGATGTTATTGTATGCGCCGAGTTCACGGGAAGGTACATCTATCCCCTAGTGTGCGCCTGCGACGAACTCAGGCTCTTCCTCTGGATGGAGGATCCTACAAGAATCAAGAACTCCTTCGGGATAGCGCGGGGCAAGGACGACAAGATAGACGCACGCCGCATCGCGGAGTACGCAGACCGTTTCTCCGACAAGGCCGTGGCCTACGGAATGCCAGACCGCACGCTTGCCTCCATCAAGAGCAAGCTGGCCGACAGGGACATGCTGCTGGAGGACAGGAAGAGGTACGAGACCCAACTCCATGACCAGAAGGGCTTCATGGATCCCAAGGACTACGCCCAGAAGAGCCGCCTTTGGAACGCCGTCATCAAGACCCTCAACAAGCAGTTGGCTCTCCTTGACGAGCAGCTGGCTGAGTTGGTCGCCTCGGACGAAAAGATAAGCCGCCAGATGGAACTGCTCAAGTCGGTGGACGGCATTGGCGACAGGATAGCGCTCTACATGGTCGCCGTCACCATGGGCTTCAAAAGGTTCGAGAACCCAAGGCAGTTCTTCTGCTATGCTGGACTGGCACCATTCAAGTACACTTCGGGAAAGAGTATCCATTCCAAGTCAAAAGTATCGCAGAGGGCAAACAAGCACATCAAGGCACTACTCCATTTGGCCGCAGTATCGGCGGCGACACACATGAAAGACAGTGAATACAAGCGGTATTATGAAAGGAAAACGGACGAAGGAAAGCATCCCATGCTGGTACTCAATGTGGTTAGGGCAAAGCTCGTCAGCCGAATGTTCGCCGTCATCAGAAGAGACTCTGAATACCAAAGAAACTATGACTTTTCAATCAACCATGAAAAATTATCGGCTTAACTCATTGCCAATTCATAGGAATAAATAAAAAATCCATCTTTTATAGCAATAAAAAAAATGTGAGCAAAATTACTCAAATCTCACTTTTTTCATAGGTTTGAGAAGAATTGCTCACACTTTTCAATTTTCTTTTGAATTAGGAAGGCTCTACTTCCTATTCTCCTCCACCCATTTCCGGGCATTCACGAACGCCTCCATCCAAGGTGAGACTTCGTCGTTCTTGCGCTCGTCAGGATAGTATGCCCACTGCCAAGGCAAGAAAGCACGCTCAAGGTGCGGCATCATAGCGAGATGACGACCATCATTAGAGCATACTGCGGCTGTCGACCAATCGCTGCCGTTGGGGTTGCCAGGATATTCGTCCTGACCGTAGCTCATCACAATCTTGTATTTATCGCGATAGCAGGGGAAGTAGAAACGACCCTCGCCGTGGGCAATCCACACGCCTAATCTTCTACCCGACAGCGACTTGAGCATCACGCTCTCGTTTTGGGCAATCTCCACGTTGAGGAAGCTGGACTCGAACTTGTGGGAGTCGTTGTGCATCATCACGGGGTGTTCCTCGTGGTCGGGATAGAGCAGGCCGAGCTCCATCATCAGCTGGCAGCCGTTGCACACACCAAGGCTCAAGGTGTCCTCGCGAGCATAGAAGTCATCCAAAGCTTTCTTGGCCTTCTTGTTATAAAGGAAAGCACCTGCCCAACCTTTGGCAGAGCCAAGCACATCGGAGTTGGAGAAGCCTCCTACAAAGGCAATCATGTTCACATCCTTGAGGTCTTCGCGACCTGTGGCGAGATCAGTCATCGTGACATCGCGCACGTCGAAGCCAGCGAGATAAAGGGCGTAGGCCATCTCACGGTCGCACTGGCAACCTTTCTCGCGAATGATGGCTGCATTGTAGCCCGTGGGCTTGCGGCGGTGCATATCGATGCCGAGACTGGCAGCAGTGCCAGTGAAGTTTCTGCCAAAACTATAGTGCAAGTACTGTTTCTTGTAGTTCATAAAACGCTCCATGGCCTTGCGCGGGCCGCTCTGCTTGCGGTCGAGCAGGTAGGACGACTTGAACCACGTGTCGCGTAGCTCATCAATATCGAAGATATAGTTATGGTCACCATGGACGATATTAATTTGGCGTTTGGCTTGAGGCTTGCCTATCATCTTGAAGTTGATACCCAAATCGCGCAACATACGGTTAGCGATGCCGTCGTTCGATACTTGGATAACCACTGAAGGCTTCTCACAGAACAGCAAGGCCATCAAGTCTTCGGCATCGAAAGCACCCAAATCGAGATTCATACCATAGGTCGTGTTGGCGAAGTTCATCTCCAACAAAGTAGTGATGAGACCACCTGCCGAAACATCGTGACCGGCCAAAACCAAGTTGCTCTCTATGAGTTTTTGGATGGCGTTGAAGCATTTCTTGAAATAATTGGCACTCTTCACATCCGGCACGGCCTGACCGATGGCACCGATGCTTTGTGCAAAACTGCTGCCGCCGAGTTCAAAGCCATCTTTCGAAAAGTCAATGTAAAGGAGTTCGGTGTTCTCGTCGGTCTTCATCACAGGACGAATGACTTGGCGAATACTCGAAACCTCACCTGCAGCGGAGACAATGACCGTTCCTGGTGCCACAACCTTCTCTCCATCAGGATATTTCTGTGTCATTGATAGGCTGTCCTTGCCTGTCGGCACGTTAATACCCAAAGCCACACAATAGTCGCTTAAGGCTTTCACGGCCTCGTAAAGTCTTGCAGTTTCACCTTCCTGCTTGGCAGGCCACATCCAGTTGGCGCTCAATGAAACACCTTCAAGGTTGCCTTCAATAGGGGCCCAAATGATATTGGTCAAAGCCTCGGAAACCGAAAGACGCGAAGCGGCAGCAGGGTCGATGAGGCCTGCAATCGGGGCATGGCCCAAGGCGGTAGCAACGCCACGCTTGCCATTGTAATCCAAGGCACTGATGCCGAGGTTGCTCAGCGGCAACTGAATCTCGCCCACGCATTGCTGCTGTGCCACACGACCCGTCACGGAGCGGTCCACCTTGTTGGTGAGCCAATCCTTGCAGGCAACGGCTTCCATCTGCAACACATTGTTGAGGTACTTGTGAATATCGCGTTTGGTGTAGCTGATCTTCTTGAAATGATAGGGTTTAGTCTTATCGATTAACACCGTCTTAGGCGCACTTCCGAAAAAGTCAGAAATGGCCAAGTCGATAGGAGCCTTGCCTTTCTTGCGGACAAAACGCAGGCGTTCGTCTCCAGTCACCTCGCCCACTTCGTAATACGGTGCACGCTCACGCTCAGCGGTCTCCTTGATAATGTCCTTGTCTTTTTTGTTCACCAAAAGACCCATGCGCTCCTGTGACTCGTTGCCGATAATTTCCTTGTCTGACAAAGTCGGGTCGCCAACAGGCAAGTTGTCGACATAGACCACACCGCCTGCGTCCTCGATGAGTTCGGAGAGGCAATTGAGATGACCGCCCGCACCGTGGTCGTGGATGCTACGGATGGGATTTTGGTCGCTTTCGGCCATAGCGCGGATGACATTGCTCACACGTTTTTGCATCTCTGGGTTGGCACGTTGCACGGCATTCAGTTCAATGGCGTTGCTATATTGTCCCGTATCGACACTCGACACAGCACCACCACCCATACCGATACGGTAGTTGTCGCCTCCCAACACAATGATAACATCTCCTTCTTCAGGTTCCAATTTTTTGGCATCCTTCACCTTGGCAAAACCAATGCCGCCAGCCAACATAATGACCTTGTCGTAACCCAATGTTTCTTTTTCGCTATGCTCAAAAGTCAGCACACTTCCATTGATAAGTGGTTGGCCGAATTTGTTTCCGAAGTCGGAGGCACCATTGGAAGCTTTGATAAGGATTTCCTCTGGGGTCTGATAGAGCCACTTGCGTGGCTCGATGTCCTTCTCCCACTCACGCCCTTGCTCTGTGCGAGGATAGGAGGTCATATAGACGGCCGTGCCCGCCAAAGGCAGGCTGCCTTGGCCACCGGCCAAACGGTCGCGGATTTCGCCGCCACTACCTGTGGCTGCCCCGTTGAAAGGCTCCACGGTAGTAGGAAAATTATGTGTCTCAGCCTTCAGCGAAATCACAGTCTCAATGGGCTTGATTTGGAAAGCCGAAGGCTTGTTGGGTTCGGCGGGAGCAAACTGTTCCACCTTGGGGCCGAGAATGAAGGCCACATTGTCCTTGTAAGCCGACACAAGACGGTTGGGGTTCATCTTCGAAGTCTTCTTAATAAGGGCAAAAAGCGTGTTGGGCATCTGCTTGCCATCGATGACGAACGTACCGTTGAAAATTTTGTGGCGGCAGTGTTCGGAGTTAACCTGTGCAAAGCCATACACCTCACTGTCAGTGAGCTTACGTCCAATCTTTGCGGATACGTCTTTCAGATATTCCATTTCCTCGCTGCTTAAAGCCAAACCTTCCTTTTGGTTGTAAGCCTCAATGTCGTCAATGTATTGCAACGGATCAGGCATACGGTCAATGGTGAAAACTTTCTGGTCGAGGTCCTTGTAGCGGTTCTGGAGCATAGGGTCGTAAGGAGCGTTCTTCGACTCCACTCTTTGGAACTCCTCGATGCGAACGATGCCCTTGATGCCCATATTTTGGGTAATCTCAACGGCATTGGTGCTCCATGGTGTAATCATCTCGCGACGTGGCCCGATGAAGTGGCCCTTCACTGTTTCTTTTTCAATTTTTACGGCGTTACCGAAAAGCCAAGTGAGTTTGGAAACGGTTTCCTTTGATAGTTCGGATTTGGAATCAACT
>JAEEGF010237393.1_pt1 | contig 29620 bp, 20 predicted proteins | sample 9134171 | NCBI WGS metagenome assembly JAEEGF01 (sample SAMN16246542, study PRJNA631951) | gut metagenome | biome: gut microbiome; feature: rumen; material: AP-attached | host: Bos | place: Iran: Karaj | collected 2018-10 | reverse complement strand
TTGCCGCGGTGGGAGTTGCCGCTCACGAGTGCGGACATGTGCTTCAGCATTATCAGGGATATCTGCCTCTTAATATCAGAACGGCATTGGTTCCCGCAGCAAACATCGGTTCCAAGGCAGGCATTCCCATTCTTATTCTGGGAATGTTCCTCTCCTTAAGACCGCTTATAACTATAGGAATCGTTGTTTTTTCTCTGGCAGTTCTTTTCCAGGTGGTGACACTTCCTGTGGAGTTTAACGCATCCCGCAGGGCTCTTGCCATGCTTGGTGATTATGGTATACTTGCAGATGATGAACTGGTACATACCAGAAAGGTTTTGAGCGCAGCTGCAATGACCTATGTGGCAAGTGCTGCATCTGCAGTGGTACAGCTCCTTAGACTGGTGTTGTTAAATGGCAGAAGAAGAGATTGATCTATGGTAAATGTAAGAGAAATAGTACTTAACATATTGATGGAATATGACAGGGATGGCAATAGAAGGCCATCCCTTTTAAAGGACGCCCTGAATAAATATGATTATCTTGAGACCAGGGACAAGGCTTTTATAAAAAGGGTGACTGACGGTTGTCTTGAGCGAAATATCCAGATTGATTACATTCTGGATTCCTATTCCAAGACCCCTGTAAAAAAGATGCAGCCCTTTATAAGGAGCCTTCTTCGCATGAGCGTATACCAGATCCTGTTCATGGATCAGGTTCCCGACAGCGCAGCCTGCAATGAAGCCGTGAAGCTGGCTTCAAAGCACAAATTCAGCGGACTTAAGGGATTTGTCAACGGCGTCCTTCGTAATATCTCAAGGAATAAGGATAAAATAGAGTACCCGGACCCGGGGCTTAATGACGGAATCGACTATCTTTCCGTAGTTTATTCCATGCCGGGGTGGCTTTGCAGAATGTGGCTTTCGGACTACGGCTTTGAGAAGACGCAGGATATCCTTAGATTCTTTTTGACAGCAAGGCCTACAACCATCAGGGTTACGGGAGCAAAGGATAATCCCGAAAAAGTAAAGGAACTTGAAGAAGAGCTTCATGAAGCGGGAGTGGAAGTTAAAAAGAACGATCTTTTAAACTATGCTCTGGAACTGGAAAAGACTGACAATATAGCATTCCTTCCCGGATTTGACGAGGGAAAGTTTGCAGTTATGGACGTAAGCTCCATGCTGGTGGCAGAGGCAGCAGGTCTTTTGAAGGGGCAGACCGTTGTGGACGTATGTGCGGCCCCCGGTGGGAAGAGTACCCATGCAGCTGAATGTGTGGGACAAACGGGCAAGGTTTTATCCGGAGATCTCTCCGAGAGAAAATGTGAGCTGATCCTGGAGAATGCTCATAGGCTCGGACTTGAAAAACTGGAGGTAAGGGTTCACGATGCCAGGATTCACGATGAAAAGCTTAAAGAGACAGCGGATGTTCTTTATCTGGATGTACCTTGTTCCGGACTTGGGATAATTGGAAGGAAAAATGATATCAAGCACAATGTCAACGAAAAGAGCCTTGAGGAAGTGGCAAACCTTCAGTGGGAGATAGTTAAAGCTTCCTGGGACTATGTTAAGGTCGGAGGAACGCTTATTTATTCCACCTGCACCGTGAACAAGAAGGAAAATGAAGAGATGGTAGAAAGAATCTGCAAAGAGCTTCCGTTTTCCACAGTGGATTTTGCGGATAATCTTCCCGGGCAGATCGGAAAGACTGTTAAGAACGGCTGTCTTCAGCTTTTACCGGGACAATTCGGAACAGACGGATTCTTTATCGCCAGGCTTATAAGAAATAAATGAGGATATGGATTTGGAAAATGATTTAATTAAGGGATTATGCGGTAAAACAGATTTAAAATCCCTTACCCTTTCGGAATTACAGGATGAGATAAAAAGCATGGGTGAGCCTTCATTCAGAGCAAAGCAGCTCTATGAGTGGCTCCATGTGAAAATGGCAAGAGACTTTGATGAGATGACCAACATTTCCAAGGCGCTTAAAGAAAAATGCAGGGAGCATTTTGAGTTTACAGCCCTTAAAAGTGTAAGGGTCCAGGAGTCACAGCTCGATGATACAAAGAAATTTCTTTTTGCGTTGGCAGACGGAAATGTCATTGAGAGCGTATTTATGAAGTACCGATTCGGAAACAGCGTCTGCATTTCATCTCAGGTAGGCTGCAGAATGGGCTGTAAATTCTGTGCCTCCACCATAGACGGAGTGGAAAGAAATCTTCTTCCCTCCGAAATGCTGGATCAGATCTATTCCATATCAAGGATTACAGGGGAGAAGATATCCAGAGTTGTAGTCATGGGAAGCGGTGAACCTCTTGATAACTATGACAATCTCCTGAGATTTATAAAGCTCCTTACCGATGAGCACGGAATCAACATGGGGCAGAGAAATCTTACGGTTTCAACCTGCGGAATAGTCCCAAATATCTTACGGCTTGCGGATGAAAAGCTTGCAATAAATCTGGCGCTTTCTCTTCATGCTTCCAATAATGAGAAGAGAAAAGAGCTGATGCCCATAGCAAACAAGTACGATATCCATGAAGTACTGGATGCCTGCAGGACATATTTTGACAAGACGGGAAGACAGCTTACCTTTGAGTATTCTCTGGTGAGCGGAGTAAATGACACTGATGAGGATGCGACGGAACTGGCGCAGCTTCTTGGGGGATTAAATGCTGTAGTAAACCTTATACCTGTAAACCCGATAAAAGAGAGGAATTTTAAGCCTACAGACAGAAGCGGTGCCCTTGCGTTTAAAAATAAACTTGAAAAAAGTCGAATAAATGTTACTATTAGAAGAGAAATGGGCAGGGATATTGATGGCGCCTGCGGACAACTTCGCAGAAGACATTTGGAGGAGAATTAGTTACCTGCTTATTTTGTGTTGATGAAAAAAGATGACTTGGAGGCAACTCTTTTGTTGAAAACTTTTTCCGTAACGGATATAGGAAAAAAGCGAAAACTGAATCAGGATTATGTATTTTCATCTGACAGAAAGCTGGGGAATCTTTCCAATGTGTTCATAGTGGCCGATGGAATGGGTGGTCACAATGCAGGAGATTATGCCTCCAGATTTACTGTTGATACAATGGTCGAGGAAATCGAAAAGTCTTTTGAACAAAGCCCGGTGAAAATTCTTGAGAAAGCTATTAAGACAGCCAATACGAAGCTTAGAGAAAAGGCTTCTGAGGATCCGAAGCTTTTCGGAATGGGGACCACCGTTGTGGCTTGTACAGTCTTGGGCAGATATCTTCAGGTCGCTAATGTTGGAGATAGCAGGCTCTACGTTATCAATGATAAAATCACACAGATTACCAGAGATCACTCTCTTGTAGAGGAAATGGTCAGAATGGGCGGCATCGACAGAGAAACCGCCAGACATTCGCTGGACAAAAATATAATTACCAGAGCTATCGGTGCTACTGAAACAGTTGACATCGACTTTTTTAATGTGGAATTAAACAGAGGGGACATAGTTCTCATGTGTTCAGACGGACTTACCAACATGCTGGAGGATGAGGAAATCCGCATGATAGTAAGCGGTCAGAGAGATATTATTGAAAAGGCTCAGAAGTTGGTCGTTGCGGCCAACAACAATGGGGGAAAGGATAATATTGCAGTTATCCTTATTGAGCCGTTTGCTGATGAAACCAGTCGTGACGGAGGACTAAATGATTAAGATAGGAATGGTTATCGGTGACCGCTATGAGGTGCTGGAAAAGATAGGTACCGGCGGAATGTCCGATGTATATAAAGCAAAAGATCATAAGCTGAACCGCCTTGTTGCTGTTAAAGTGCTGAAGCAGGAATTTTCGGAAAACGAGAATTTTGTTTCCAAATTCCGAGTAGAGGCTCAGTCGACAGCGGGACTTATGCATCCCAATATTGTAAATGTTTACGATGTCGGAGATGAGGATGGTATCAACTACATCGTCATGGAACTGGTTGACGGCATCACTCTCAAGAAATATATAGAAAGAAAGTCAAGACTTTCGGTAAAAGAAGCTGTCAGTATAGCTATACAGGTTGCTATGGGACTTGAGGCTGCTCATAACAACAATATTATACACAGGGATATAAAGCCTCAGAATATCATGATATCCAAGGAAGGCAAGGTAAAGGTTACAGATTTCGGAATTGCCAAGGCTGCAACCAGTAACACCATCACTTCCAATGTTATGGGATCTGTTCACTATACATCGCCTGAGCAGGCCCGTGGCGGATACAGTGACGCCAAGAGTGATATTTACTCACTGGGTATTACCTTGTTTGAACTGCTCACAGGAAGAGTTCCCTTTAACGGTGACACCACTGTGGCAATCGCAATAAAGCACATTCAGGAGGATCTGCCAAGTCCTGCCGATTACAACGATGAAATACCAATCAGTGTTGAGAAAATAGTGCTTAAATGCTGCCAGAAGAGCCCTGACAGGCGTTATCAAAGCGCATCGGAGCTGATTTCCGATCTGAAGAGATCCCTTATCACACCGGACAAGGATTTTGTATCACTTACCGATCCGGATGAAGAAGGGGCCACAAGAGTTGCTTCCGAGGAAGAAGTTAATTCTGTTAAAAACGGGAATGACAGACTTTCCGATACCGAGCAGATGAGACTCAGAGATGATTTGGAGCGGGATCAGGATAACGACGATTACCGCGACGATTACGACAGAAACCGCAAGTCAAGAAGAGATTTCGACGACGATGATTTCTACGGCTACGATAAGAACAGACATCGTAAACAGCCTCAGGAACCAGGCGGTATGGAGAAGGTCACTATTGCAATGGCAATAGTACTGGCTGTTCTTATAGGATTTATGGTCATTCTTCTTTTAGGAAGAAGTCTTGGATTATTTGCAGGAAGCGCAGGCGAGGGTGCCTCTAATGCCGCCTCGGAAGCTACCACTTCTACAGTAGCGGCTTCGGACAGCACAGAGGGAATTGTAATCCCTGATGTCAGCGGTCAGACCTATGCCGAGGCTGTATCCAATCTAAAAGAGAAAGGATTTTCTGTGGAAAGAGCTGAGGATGCTTCCAGCACAGCTGCCAAGGATGTTGTATCATATACCAATCCTGCGGCAGGGAACAGGGCTTCAAGCGGATCCAAGGTTATTGTTTTTGTCAGTACCGGTGCCAACGTAAAGGAGAGTGCAGAAGCAACCACAGAAGTTACCACAGCCAAGTCTCAGGGACAGGTGACGGTGCCGAACCTCATCGGTCTTTCCTCTGAAGATGCGGTAATCACTTTGGTTGAGGCAGGACTTACTGCTGGAAACATTGTGGAGACCAGCAACGAGGATACCAATCTTATGGGACTTATCTGTGCGCAGAGTATTGCGGTAGGTACTTCTGTTTCAGAGGGAACAACCATCAATATGGAGCTTTCCACCGGACCTGCAAGTATTACCTACAGCTATACAGCAGATATTACAGCACCTACAGAAGGGGAAAACTATACCAGTGGACTTTCTGTTCATGTTACTTTAGTTACCTCGGACGGAACGCCGCTTCTTAATACAACTACTTCCGATTTTCCTATTCAGATGAATTCAAAGGGAATCACGTCACCCACGGGGACTATTACCTTTGTTTATACAGCTACATCTCCATCTTCAACCAATCCCGAGACAGGAGAGGTTACAGGTGGTGAGACCAAAGAGATAACAGTAACCAGAGCAGTGACTTTTGTACAGGAGAATTGACGCTTTTGCAGGGACGTATAATCAAAGGAATTGCCGGCTTTTACTACATAGAAACCTATGATGGGAAAGTATATGAATGTAAGGCGAAGGGCATATTCAGAAAATCAAATTTAAAACCGCTGGTGGGAGATAATGTGGAGATAGACATTATCGACGAAGAAAAGAAGCTTGGAAATGTCACAAGCATTCTTCCAAGAAAAAATCAGCTGCTCAGACCGCCTGTTGCCAATGTGGACCAGGCGGTTATTTTGTTTGCAATTGTTAAGCCAAACCCCAGCTACAATCTTCTGGACCGTTTCCTTATCAGTATGAGACAGCAGAATCTTCCGGTTATTATCTGTTTTAACAAGCAGGATATTGCTACAAAGCAGGAGCAGCAGGAACTTTATGATGCCTATGAAAAGTGCGGATATAAGGTCCTTTTTATAAGTGTCCGTGAGGAAAAGGGCCTGGACGAATTAAAGGGGTATCTCAAGGGGAAGACCACCACTTTAGCAGGTCCAAGCGGTGTGGGAAAGTCTTCTCTTTTGAATAAGCTTGTGCCCGACGCCGATATGCAGACAGGAGAACTCAGCAGAAAAATCGAGAGAGGAAAGAACACCACCAGACACAGCGAGCTGTTTTTTGTAAAAGAACTCTTTGACGGTGAAGAGCTTTCTTATGTTATTGATACTCCTGGCTTCACCTCTTTGGATATGAGAGATGTTACAGCCGATACTCTGATGCAGTATTATCCGGAGTTCGAGCCTTATGAGCCTGAATGCAGATTTGGCGGATGTTCCCACATAGCAGAGCCTGATTGCGGCATAAAAAGAGCTCTGGCGGAGGGGAAAATATCCAGGGTGCGCTATGAAAATTACAAGGTTTTGTGGGAAGAGCTTAAGAACATGAGGCCGGACTACAGTAAAAAAACAAGGCGGTAAATCAATGAGAATATGGGTAACAAGACATGGGCAGACAGACCTTAATGCAAAAAAACTCATGCAGGGGAGAAGCGATATTCCATTAAATGAAGTGGGACGCAGGCAGGCAGCAGCTGCTCACAACAAGATAGGTGATATTGTATTTGACGCGGTATATGCAAGTCCTCTGGACAGAGCAATCGAGACCGCGTCCATAGTAGGAGGAGTTGACAGATCCGAAATCATTATTGACGAGCGAATAATTGAGACGGATTTTGGCAAATATGAAAAGCACCCTTACAGTCGTATGGGGCTTCCAATGACTTTGTACTGGGCTCTTCCCGAAGTTTTTCCCGCACCTGAAACCGTGGAATCCACAGCAAGTATGATTTCCCGGGTCAGGTCTTTTTTTTCAGAGCTGGAGAAAATGGATTATGAGAATGTACTTGTGGTATGTCATGGGGGCATTATCAGAGTGATCCGCGGTTATCTTGAAGATGCAAAAAGAGGATATATCTGGCGGCCCAGACCAAAGAATTGTGAGATCAGGGTCTACAACGTTGTGGGAGGAGAGCATACATTACTGGATGATATAGTTTAAAATCTCTATTGCATTTAAGATTGTATACGTGTATTATTGTTCTAACATATTTTTGATAATACTGTTTTGCAGCGAGGAGGAAATAATGAAAAAGTACGCCGAGATGAACAAACAGGAACTTCAGGATGAGATAACCGCTCTGAAAGCTCAGTACAAGAAGTTCCAGGAACTTGACCTTAGCCTTAATATGGCAAGAGGAAAGCCCTGCAGAGAGCAGCTTGATCTGTCTATGGGACTTATGGATGCCCTTAATTCAGAAGCCGATCTGTCATGTGCAGATGGCACCGACTGCCGTAACTACGGTGTTCTTACCGGTATTGATGAGGCCAAGGAACTTATCGGCGCCATGATGGAGAACAAGCCCGAGAATATCATTATCTATGGGAATTCATCGCTCAATGTAATGTATGATACCGTATCCCGTGCGTATACTCATGGTATCATGGGCAATACACCCTGGTGTAAGCTGGATAAGGTGAAATTTATCTGCCCTGTTCCCGGATATGACAGACATTTTGCCATTACCGAATACTTTGGCATAGAGATGATAAACGTGGATATGACTCCCACAGGTCCTGACATGGACAGGGTTGAGGAACTGGTTTCCTCTGATGAATCCATTAAGGGCATCTGGTGTACTCCCAAGTATTCCAATCCTCAGGGCTATTCATATTCCGATGATACAGTAAGACGTTTTGCACGCCTTAAACCTGCGGCTAAGGATTTCCGTATTTTCTGGGATAATGCCTATGGAATCCATCACCTTTACGACGATAATCAGGACTATCTTATAGAGATCCTTGAGGAGTGTAAGAAGGCAGGCAATCCGGATCTTGTTTACAAATTTGCTTCAACTTCCAAGATTACTTTCCCGGGTAGCGGAATAGCAGCTCTTGCAACCTCTCTTAACAACCTTGACGACATCAAGGCTCAGCTGGTAAATCAGACCATCGGACATGATAAGGTTAATCAGCTTCGTCATGTGAGATTCTTCGGCGATATTAACGGAATGAAGGCTCATATGAGAAAGCATGCAGATATAATAAGACCTAAGTTTGAAGCGGTTATAGAGATTCTCGAAAGAGACCTGGCTCCCGTTGGAATCGGATCCTGGACCAAGCCTAACGGAGGATATTTCATAAGCTTTGATGCACCTGAGGGATGTGCCAAGGATATAGTGGACAGAGCAAAGAAGGCAGGAGTTACCATGACCAATGCCGGTGCAACCTATCCCTACAAAAAGGACCCTCACGACAGCAACATCCGTATTGCGCCTACCTATCCTTCACTTCAGGATCTTAGAAAGGCCATGGATATCTTCACTGTCTGTGTAAGACTTTCCGCCGCCAAGAAGCTTTTAGAGACAATCTCTGAATAAAAAAGAAAAAGTATTAGATTTATATAAAATATCCTGCAAATTCAATCTTTTTGATTTCACTTATTGTATGATGTAAATACAAATAATTATCATCGTAATGTTGTGACTGATTGAAAAGATTATTTGCAGGTGTTTTTATGTGGAACTATACTTATGTGATCCCAACCTTTTTGGTGTTGGTTATTTTTCTGGGATATTACTTCTTAACACCTAGAATACCAATCAGAATCAATGGCATGTTCCTATTTCTTATTGCTGTTGAAAGTCTGGTCATGTTTTCTGATATTATTTCAACCTGGGCTGATATGAACTATCAGTCTTTTCCTTATTGGTTCCTTTATTTCTTTAATTCCCTGTATTTTATTGCCTTTTTCATAAGAGCAGTCTGTTTCTTTATGTTTACTTCACTGATATTGGGTTTTCTGTCAGACACCTATTATTGTATGAGAAAAACCATATTGTCTTTGCCTGCATTTGTAGTTACAGTGATTGTAATCCTGGCACCCTGGACCCATTGGTTTTACTATATGGACGAGCAGGGGTATCACAGTGGGCCTTTGTACAAGCTGTTGTACTTTATATTCTTATTCTACCTTCTTCATTCCTTTATACTGATTTTTGCTTTCAGGGACAGATTCAGGAACAGGAGAGAACGCAACAGTACTCTTTATTACAATATCTGCCTTTTGCTGGGAATTGTCATGCGCTACAACTTCCCTGAATATCTTTTGATGGATACCTTTTGTCTCATGTCCATCATTATCATTTATCTGACATTTGAGAATCCGGATTTTTATCTGGAGGGAAGGACTTTGCTATTCAACGCTACAGCCCTCAGGGCGTATATAAGAGAGATAAGCGGCAAAAAGAAATATAAGATACTTGCTGCTATTATCCACAATTACAGCGAAGTTAGGGAAATATACGGCGTGCCCCAGATGGATAAGGGTATTTTTCTTATTGGCGAGTATCTGAAGGATACTTTTCCAAAGCAGAAGATTTTTTACTATAGAAGCGGACGTTTTGCAATAATGTTCGAGGATGACAAAGATAAGGACTATATTGAAATCTACAGAAGGCTGCAGAATCGTTTCAATGAGCCTTGGAAAGCGGATGATGTTGAACTTTATGTTGAGGTTGGCGCTTCTTTATTTGATCCGGGGGATGGATCAAAGCTTTCATTGGAGAGAATTACGCAGCTTCTTATAGCTGCTTTCAAAATCGCGGACAAATCAGACGGTTCGTCTCTGGAAATCATAGATGAAGAATATGCAGAGAGGACCAAGGGGGAAGGAGATGTAAAGAAAGCTCTTAAATATGCTCTTGAAAACAATGGAGTCGAAGTGTTCCTCCAGCCTATCGTGGATTCAAAAAGACGCATTATCGTGGGGGCAGAGGCACTCGCCCGTATCAGGGATGCCAACGGCAATCTTATACCACCGGATTTGTTTATACCAATAGCTGAGAGAAACGGTAAGATAAATCAGCTTGGAGAAATAGTTTTTTATAAGGTCTGTGAGTTTATCAGGGATTACGATATCAGGGCTTTGGGCCTTGAATGGATAAATGTGAACCTTTCCCCAATCCAGTTTATGAGGGCAGATCTGGGGAAAAGGCTTATGGATTTTGTCAGAGAGACTTGCATTGATCCCAATCTTATCCATCTGGAAATCACGGAGGCAACCATGGTAGATGAGCAGCTTCTGGAGAAGCAGATAGCTGCTCTTAAAGCCAATGGCTTTTGCTTCGTGCTGGATGACTATGGCAAGGGATATTCCAACATGAGCAGATTAAAGAATTGTCCCTTCATAAATATAAAACTGGATATGAGCATAGTATGGGACTATTGTAAATCTCCGGATGATATGCTTCCCAATATGGTAAAGACTTTTTCAGAAATGGGATTTGAGATAACAGCTGAAGGCGTAGAAAACGAAAAAATTGCGGATGAGATGGAGAGTATCGGTTGTAATTATCTGCAGGGGTACCATTATTCAAAGCCTATTCCCATGAAAGAATTTGTTGCCCTGGTAAAGAAGGCTTAGCTACTGGAGCGAGCTGATAGCGAGTGAAATGCAACAGTAACGATTGCTTACAGAAAGACGTCAGAAAATATATTACCTTAAACGTTTAAACTGTAGTAAAATGTATTAAGAGGTTACACATTACAACAGTTACAGGAGGGCAAGATGAAGAGATTTGAAGGATTTATGTTTGGCGCAAATTTAGGTGGATGGCTGTCTCAGTATGACGAGGACACCAAGGAGCATTTTGACACCTTTATTACCGGGGAGGATTTGAAACGAATCAAAGCAGCAGGGTTTGATCATGTGAGAATTCCTGTTGATTACATGGTTATTGAGGATGAAGCCGGAAACCCTATAGAGGATGGGTACGCTCATATCGCAGATTGTCTTAAGTGGTGCAGAGAGAACGGACTTAATGCTGTTCTTGATCTTCATAAGGCTTATGGATATTCTTTTGATCCCCTTGATAAGGGTGAGAGCAAGGAAGCATTTTTCTACGATGAAAAGCTTCAGCAGCGCTTCTATAAGACCTGGGATACCATTTCTTCGAGATTTGCAAATGATGCGGACATCCTTGCGTTTGAGCTTTTGAATGAAATTGTTTCACCAAAGGTTGTTGACGAATGGAATGCTATAGCAAAGGAAGCTGCAAAGACCATAAGAAAGCATGCTCCAAATGCATATATTATAGTTGGTGGTGTCTGCTACAATTCAGTAACCAGTGTTCCCCTTCTTGATAAGCCCTTAGATGATAAGATTGTTTATAATTTCCACTGCTATGAGCCTTTTATTTTTACACACCAGAGAGCATACTGGGTTGAGAATATGCCAAAGGATTTTGTTGTTTCATATCCGGGCTCTTTGGAGGAATACAGAGAGAAATCCAAGGATCTTTCACCTGATCTTGCAGATGCCATCAACAGAGGTGAACTGACAGAGATCGGACCTTCCTATTTTGACAGAATCTTTAAGCCTGCTGTTGAGGCAGCCGAGAAAAACGGTGTTTTCCTTTACTGCGGAGAATATGGTGTCATTGAACTTGCGGATGTGGAGTCTGCTAAGAGATGGTTTGCTGACATTCACAGCGTTTTTGAGAAGTACAATATCGGACATGCTGTTTGGAACTACAAGGAAAAAGACTTCGGCGCAACTGTGAATAAGTGCTTCTTTTAATAAAAAATAAGCTGTTCTGGAGAGTTTATTATGGATAAAGAATATGAGCCGCTGTTTACCCCTTGGAAGATCGGTAATCTTAAGATCAAGAATCGAATAGTCATGACCTCCATGGGAGGGACGGATCTGTTCGGCTGGATGGAGAAGAACCACTTTGATAAGGCGGGAGCGGATTTTATCCTTGAAGTTGCAAAGAACAATGCGGGACTTGTACTGCCGGGATGTCAGCCGGTGTACAATCCCATGTTCGGACAATGGCTCTATGAGAATAAAAAGATGTATAAAGACTTGGCCCAGTGGTTGCCGGAGTTTCATAAGACCGGGGCCAAGCTTTTTGTGCAACTTACAGCGGGATTTGGCAGATCTTTTACAATAAGTCCCATGATGGAAAAGCTATATACCAATAAGCTTTTGCGGACGTTGTCAAAGCCTGTTATGGATCTTGATAAGATCACTGCGTCTGCCAGCGCATCCCCAAACAGATGGTCCGACAAGGTACCTTCCAGGGAAATGACTGTGAAGGAGATAAAAGAGTTTGTCGCAGCCTTTGGTAAATGCGCAAAGCTTCTAAAGGATGCCGGTGTGGACGGAGTGGAAATACACGCCGTCCATGAGGGATATCTTCTGGATCAGTTTACCCTTCCCTATGTTAATAAGAGAACAGACGAGTATGGCGGATCTTTTGAAAACAGATACCGCTTTACTGTGGAGATTGTCAGGGAGATAAAGAAGACCTGCGGTGAGGATTATCCGGTATCACTTCGTTACAGCGTTATTTCCAAGACCAGAGGCTTCAGGCAGGGAGCTCTTCCCGGTGAGGATTATGACGAGGTGGGAAGAGATTTTGAGGAGTCAAAAAAAGCAGCCGCTTATCTGCAGGATGCCGGTGTTGACATGCTAAACTGCGACAATGGCACCTACGATGCATGGTATTGGGCGCATCCTCCAATCTATATGCCTGAGAACTGCAACCTTGCCGATGTATCCGCTCTTAAACAGTACGTGGATATTCCTGTGGTCTGCGCCGGAAGAATGAACCCTGGGGACGCAGCCGGTGCCATAGCTGCCGGCGAGATAGATGGTGCAGGCTTTGCAAGGCAGTTTTTGGCTGATCCGGAATGGATCACCAAACTGATGAATGAAGACGAAGCTGACATTAGACCTTGCATTTTATGCCATAACGGCTGTTTTAATATGTGTCATTACAAAGGAGTTCCCAATGAACAGGAATTAAGTGACAGTCTTCATCTGGCAAGATGTGCTGTAAATGCCGAGACCATGCAGAGGGATAAGCATTTCATAAAACCTACAAAGCGCCCCAAAAAAGTCTATATCATAGGCGGAGGGATTGCCGGAATGGAAGCAGCCCGTGTGCTTAAGCTGCGGGGACATGAGCCTGTCATTTATGAAAAGGAGAATGAACTGGGAGGTACATTTATAGCTGCCAGCGCTGAATCCTATAAGGGTAAGCTGCGAGAGCTAATTACCTGGTATCGCAGGCAGATGGATCTTCTTGATATAGAAATCCATTTGGGAACAGAGATAAAAAGTGTAAAAGAGTTTGGAAAGCATGACATCATCATTGCCACGGGAGCAAGGCCCAGGATACTTCGTTCTGTTCCGGGGCATGAACTCATGATAGAGGCCTGCGAATATTTAAGAGGCCGGGAAGTGGGAGATAAGGTAGCGGTTATAGGCGGTGGGCTTACGGGCTGCGAGATAGCCTATGAACTGGCACTAATGGGTAAGCATCCCATGATCGTGGAGATGAAGGATGACCTTATTTCACAAAAGGGTGTATGCCTTGCCAACAGTTCGTACCTCAGGGAGTGGTTCGACCTTTATCGCATCCCTGTTTATCTGGAGGCGACGCTCAAGGAGGTATGGGAAGACTGTATAGTCTGCACGGATAAATCCGGTAAGGAGTTCACTTTGGAATGTGACAGCGTAATAAGCAGTGTCGGCTACATTCCAAATCCTCTGGTAAAAGAAAACGAGAGAGAAAGCAATATGGACTATGTGGGTGACTGCAAAGCTGTGGGAAACCTGAGAACTGTTATCTGGAGAGCCTATGAAGTGGCTATGAGAATGTAAACTATAAGGAGAAGACTATCATGGAATTTGAATGCAGAGATAATGCTCTTTGTTTCAGAAGACAGGGTGAAACTGTTGTCATTGAGAGCTGGGGGCAGGACTCCCTTAGAGTCAGGGCGACCATGAACGGTAAATTTACAGACAGAGCATGGGCTCTTACCGAGCAGGTTCCTGTTACCAAAACAGAGGTAAAGACATATACAGTACCCGAAAAGACAGGAGAAGGTACTATAGCTGAGACTGATTGGGCAAGTATTACCAACGGCCGTATAAGAGCAGAAGTAAACTATGCCGGAGTTATCTCTCTTTACAGAGATGACAAGCTCTTTTTGCGTGAGTATTACAGAGCCTATGGCGGAACAATCTCCAGGGAGAGCCGCTGTCTCAAGGTAGTAAACAGGGAGTGGAAGGGCCTGTATGGTAGCGATAATTACATTCTCAAGGTAAGATTTGAGAGTAACCCCAAAGAAAAGATCTTCGGAATGGGCCAGTATCAGCAACAGCAGATGGACTTAAAGGGCTGCACACTGGAGCTTGCCCAGAGAAACTCTCAGATTTCGGTTCCTTTTGCAGTTTCTTCACTGGGCTACGGACTTCTCTGGAACAATCCCGGAGTAGGTCAGGTAACCTTTGGAAACAATATGACATTATGGGATATGAAGTCCACCAAGGAGATGGACTACTATGTGACCGTAGGTGATACTCCCAAAGACATAGTTGCCAATTATACACAGGCTACAGGCCATGCAGGGCAGTTCCCTGAGGAACTTATGGGACTTTGGCAGTGTAAGCTTCGTTACCGCACTCAGGAAGAGGTGCTTTCCATAGCAAGAAAGTACAAAGAACTGGGAATCCATATTGATCAGATAATCATTGACTTCTTCCACTGGACTTATCAGGGAGACTGGAAATTTGACAAAAAATACTGGCCTGATCCCAAGGCTATGGTGGACGAACTTCACAGCATGGGAATCAAGGTGATTGTATCCGTATGGCCATCAGTGGACAGAAAGAGTGAGAATTTCTATCCCATGCTGGAAAAAGGGCTTCTCATAAGGACAGAGCGCGGTGCCCTTCAGACCTATGATTTCCAGGGTGACTGTGTTGAGATCGATGCATTTAATCCTGAAACAAGAGAATACGTATGGGAGGTCTGCAGGAAAAACTATTATGAGTACGGCATTGACGGCTTCTGGCTTGATAACTCGGAGCCCGATTACGGTGTATATGATTACGAGAACTTCCGCTACTGCGACGGATCTGCGCTGGAGATTTCCAATATCTACCCTCAGATGTACTCAAGAGTCTTTTTCGATAAGATGAAGGATCTTAGAGACGGTAAGGTAGTAAACCTCCTTAGATGTGCCTGGGCAGGAAGCCAGAAATACGGAAATGTGGTTTGGTCAGGAGATATTCCCAGTACCTTTGAATCCCTGCAGGATCAGGTTACCTGTGGAATAAATATGGGCCTTGCCGGAATACCATGGTGGAATACCGACATCGGAGGCTTCATGACAGATGATGTCAATGATCCTGAGTTTAAAGAACTACTTATCAGATGGTACCAGTTTGCGGTATTTACTGCTGTTATGAGACTTCACGGAGACAGAGGTCCTTACAATATTCCTGCGCTTGATGACAGAGACTGGGGCGGCGGATACCTCCACACCGGTCAGGATAACGAAATGTGGAGCTACGGAGATGATAATTTTGAAATCATGAAGAAGTATTATGATCTTAGAATCTCCATGAAACCATATATCAGTAAGCTTTACAAGGAAGCTTCCGAGAACGGCTCACCTCTTATGAGAGCAATGTTCTATGAGTTCCCACAGGACGAGAAGTGCTGGGAAATCACTGATCAGTATATGTTCGGAGATAAATACCTTGTTGCACCGATTCTTCATCTTGGGGAATTTGAGAGAGAGGTTTACCTTCCTGATGGTGAGTGGATGCTCACTGCTAATGGGCAGAAGTATTCAGGAGGCCAGACAGTAACTGTAAAGGCACCATTAGAATATATGCCTGTTTTTGAGAAGGTCTGACTTCTTGAATTAGAAGTTTTTTACAGAGGAGATATTATGAATCAGAAGAAGATAAAGGAACTGTTTAATAAGCTTACGCTGGATGAAAAAATACAGATGATCCACGGAACCGGGTTCTTCCATACTGGAGAGGTTGCTCGGCTCGGGATTCCGCAGCTGATCACCTCCGACGGCCCCATGGGTGTAAGAGGTGAGTTCTACGATGCTAAGTGGGTTTTTATCGGAAATAACGATGACCTGGTTACATATTTACCCTGTAACAGCGCCCTGGCCTGCACCTTTAACAGAAAGCTGGCAATGGCTGCTGGAAACGTTCTGGGGGAAGAAGCCAGAGGAAGAGGCAAGGATGTTATTCTTGCTCCCGGAATCAATTTAAAGAGGAGCCCATTGTGCGGCAGAAATTTTGAGTATTTCAGCGAGGATGGATTTTTAACAGCGGAGCTTGCTATTCCTTTTGTGAAGGGTGTTCAGAAAAACGATGTGGCTGCCTGCGTAAAGCACTTTGCCATAAATCATCAGGAGACAGAGAGAATCGGAGTTGACGCTGATATTGATGAAAATGTACTGAGGGAAACATATCTTGAGGTCTTTAGGAGAGTCCTCCTTGAAGCCGATGCCTATACGGTGATGGGAGCTTATAACAGAGTATATGGTGATTTCTGCTGTGAGAGTGAATTTCTTTTAAAGAAGGTCCTGAGAGATGACTGGAAGTACAAGGGAGTTGTTATCTCCGATTGGGGCGGTGTCCATGACGGCAAAAAAGCTGCTCTTTCCGGCTGCGATATTGAGATGTCGGTTACGGATAAGTTTGACGAATACTGCTTTGCAGAGCCGTTAAAGAAGCTTGTTAAGTCGGGAGAGGTTCCTGAAGAAGTTATCGACGAAAAAGTAATGAGAATCCTTAACCTCATGAACAGACTTCATATGCTGGATGGAAAGAGAAAGGCAGGAACCTACAACAGTGCTGCCCATCAGAAGGCTGCCTACAATGTTGCCTGCGAATCCATAGTTCTTTTAAAGAATGACAGCAAAGTTCTTCCTCTTGATAAGAATAAGCTCAAAAAAATCCTTGTGGTGGGCGATAATGCCATAAGACAGCATTCATTGGGCGGTGGAAGTGCTGAGATAAAGGCTCTTTATGAAATTGCGCCTCTTCTTGGTCTAAAGGAAAGACTGGGCGGAAACACAAAGGTTGACTATCTTCCCGGATATGCTGCCGAAGTTGCCACTGATGCTACCGAGTTCAACTGGCAGGAAAAGAGCCTGGAATCCCAGGGAATCATTTCTGATGAAAGGCGCAGGTATCAGGAGCTTCTTTTGGAAAAGACCAAGGAAGAAATCGAAAGAGTCAGGAAAGCCATTAAGGAAAATAACTATGACAGTATCATCTTTGTAGGTGGTATTTCTCATAATCAGGATGTTGAGGGAACCGACAGACGCGACATGAAGCTTCCTTACGGTCAGGATGAGACAATAAAGGAAATCTTAAAGCTTAGAAAAGATGCTGTTATTGTACTGATAGGCGGAAGCAGCGTTGAGATGAACAAGTGGGCGGATAAGGCAGACACAATTCTGTGGTCCTACTATAACGGCAGTGAGGGCGGCAGAGCTCTTGCGGATGTAATTTTGGGAACAGTAAATCCGTCAGGAAAGCTGCCTGAAACATTCTATATGAAGGCTGAGGATTCCTCTGCACTTAGTGTGGGAACCTTCGGGGATCCAAAGATGGTTTCTTACAAGGAAGGTCACAGAATAGGTTATAAATACACCGACTTTAAGAAGATTCCGGTTCAGTTTGCGTTTGGACACGGACTTTCCTATACGACCTTCAGCTATGACGGTGAGAAAGCGGATATGAAAAAGAAGACTCTTACCGTTAATGTGAAGAATACCGGAAAAGTAGACGGAAGCGAGACTGTTCTTGTTTATGGAGACAGTGTCAGCAAGAAGGTCCGTGAACTCATTGGTTTTGAAAAGGTAAAACTGGTAAAGGGCCAAAAGATCAAGGTGGTTATTTCCTTTGCTGATGGTTATGAGAATGTAAGTACATCGAGAGTCTGATAACTCTTGCGGGGAAACAGAGTATGGCAAAAGGAGCAGGTCAGAAATTTAAACTTTATTATCTTAGTCAGATAATGATAAAAAAGACTGATGACGAGCATGCTTTGTCTATGCCGGAGATTATTTCACTTCTGGGAGAGTACGGGATATCTGCCGACAGAAAGAGCATTTATGATGATTTTGATGCTCTCAGGGAGCTGGGACTTGATATTATCGGAGAGAAATCAGGCAGAGCCTATTTGTATCATGTGGGTTCCAAGCAGTTTGAGATAGCAGAGCTTATGCTTTTGGTGGACGCAATCCAGTCCTCCAAGTTCATTACCGCCAAGAAATCCAACGAACTGATAAAAAAGCTGACTTCCCTTGCAAGCGAATATGAAGCAAGGCAATTAAAGCGCCAGGTGGTGGTTCAGGGCAGGATCAAGACCATGAACGAGAGTATTTATTATAACGTGGACGAGATCCACCGGGCTATCATGGAAAATAAAAATATATCCTTCGAATATCTTAAGTGGGATTTAGATAAGAACCTTGTTCCAAGAAGAGACAGGCTCTACGTGGAAAGTCCATGGGTACTTTGCTGGGATGATGAGAACTATTATCTTGTGGCTTACGATATTGAGGAAGCCAAGATAAAGCATTTCCGCGTAGATAAAATGAGAAAGATCACTCTGCTGGAGGAAAAGCGCTCCGGCAGAGAAGTCTTCGATGCCCTTGATATGGCATCCTATTCCAAAGCCAATTTCGGAATGTTCGGAAAAATGGAAACCGTCACTGTCTACCTGGAATTTAAGAATGACTTTGTGGGGATAATGATAGACCGCTTTGGAAAAGAAATTGTGATAAGACCTGCGGATGAAGAAGGTTGGTCCAAGACTCGCGTTGACGTATATGTGAGCTGGCAGTTTTTTGGATGGGTTTTTGCCATGGGAGGAAATGTCAGAATTACAGGGCCTTCCGAGGTTGTGGGACAGTTCAGGGCAGAACTCTTGAAGCATTATGACTGAAGCACCTATGAAATTTTTTTACATTTTATTTTCATGAAAGATAAACTTTATATTAGTTTAATAGTTATGATGTATACTGTATTTATGGGAAATATCGGTATACATCATTTTTATTTGCGTATTTTTATAGACTAAAAATCAAATTATGAGGGCATAGTATGAAAAAGAGAGTTCTTAGTGTTCTATTGGCGGCATTTCTGTCTGCATCAAGTTTAAGTACCCCGGCATTTGCTTCGGACATCCAAATTTTCGAGGAGAGTTCCTGCGAAGATGATGATGAAGAAGTTATTATTTTTGATGAAGAATCATACTATGACGAATATGCTGATGAGTCAGGGGAAGATAGCTTTGTTGATATGTCCGGCGGAATCGAGTATGTGAACGAGGATGATATTGATGGGGAAGTTTTGCCTGATGAAGACGGAATTATAGTTGTAGATGAAGATGATATTTGTGACGTTGGCGGAGAAGATGCAGAAAATGTAAATGATGATTCATATGATGATGAGATACAGGATGATTATGAATCGGATTACAGTGAGTCTATAGATGAAGAAGCGGCAGATGAAGACGCATCATATGAAGAGCCGGAAGAAGCAGCAGAAGAAGCTTCAGATGAAAGTACGGTAGATGAGGCTTATGATGATTCGGACAGCGACTTTGCTGGTGAAGAGACTCAAAACGAAGATGACTTTGATCTGGTTAAAAACGCCGGAACCTTTACCATAACCTATGAACTTGACGGAGGAGTGAATAATCCGGCCAATCCCGAAAGCTATACGTCTACCACCAAAACCTTTACGTTAAAGAAAGCAACCAAAAACGGCTATACCTTCAGCGGATGGTACAGCGATGAGTCTTTTACGACGAAAGTTACATCCATAAAGAAGGGCAGCAGCGGAGATAAGATTCTTTATGCGAAGTGGACTGCCAATAAGTATACGGTCAAGTTTGACGGAAATGGTGCAACTCGCGGATCCATGCCGTCCATGAAAAAACGTGAATACGACAGCTCATTTGATCTGAACTTAAATGCATTTGAGAAAAAGGGCTATACCTTCAGAGAATGGAATATAAAAAAGAGCGGAAAAGGGGATTCTTACGGGGATGGAGCAAACGTGACAAATCTTTCGGCACAGAACGGAAGTGCTGTGACTCTCTATGCCCAGTGGGATATAGTTACCTACGATGTTACCTATGAACTAACGGATGGAGCTGTAAATGCAGAGGATAATCCCACCAGTTTTACGGTGACATCACCTTCCATAAAGCTTAAAACTCCCACAAGAGAGGGCTATGCCTTCGTGGGGTGGTACAAGGATGAAGCCCGGACGAAAAAAATCACACAGATTTCAAAGGGAACAGCCGGCAATCTGACTCTTTATGATAAATGGGATATTATAAGATATACCATTAAGTTTAACGGTAATAATTCCACCGGCGGCAAAATGGCCAATATAAAGAACTGCGAATCCTTTGTTCCCATAGATCTTCCGGCAAATTCTTTTGAAAGAAAAGGATATGAGTTTACAGGCTGGAATACCAAGGCAGACGGAAGTGGCACAGATATTGCCGATGGGGCAACGGTAGTAAATCTTGCTACCAAAAAGAACGAGACGATAAAGCTCTATGCCCAGTGGAATATGGTGACCTACAGTATAGACTATGATCCGGATGGCGGAATAAATGATGAGAATAATCCGGTAGAATATACGGTTGCCACCAAGACCATTAAACTTAAAAAACCTGTAAAAGAGGGCTATGTTTTTAAGGGGTGGTACAAAGATCCCGACTATAACAAAAAGATTACTCAGATTAGCAAGGGAAGTGCTGGAAATTTATCTCTCTATGCAAAGTGGGACATTGTCCGATACTCAATAAAGTTCTACGGCAACAAAGCCACCGGCGGCAAAATGGCTGTCATGAAGGACTGCGAGTATTTTAAGAGCTATACTCTTCTCGAAAACAGTTTTGTGAAAAGTGGTTGTGAGTTTGACTGTTGGAATACTAAAGCTGACGGCTCCGGTAAATCCTACGAGGACATGGCTGAGGTAATGAACCTGACAAAGGAAAACGGCGAGACGGTAAAACTCTATGCTCAGTGGAAGGGCGAAGTTTTTTCCATTACCTATGTTCTCAATGAAGGAATAAACGATCCGGAGAATCCGGAAGAATACTATATGGCTTCTCCCACCATAAAGCTAAAGGATGCCACAAGGCAGTATTATACCTTTGGGGGATGGTACAGCAACAGCGAACTCACTAAAAAGGTTACTGAAATAAAGAGCGGAAGCGTTGGAGATATCACACTTTATGCAAAGTGGAAACCGTTCAACTATACGGTAAGCTTCAACGGCAATGGCGCAAGCCTTGGTAAAATGGATCCGCTGAAAAACTGCATCAGTGACGAGACCTACACTTTGACGGAGAATAGCTTTATTTATCCGGGATATGAGTTCCTTGGCTGGAATACACAGGCGGATGGACTCGGAAGCTTTTTTGCCGACAGCGCACAGTTCATAAATCTGGCTGAAGAAAACAATGCATCCATCATAATGTATGCCCAGTGGAGTATGAAGACATTCAGTATTACCTATAACCTCAATGGCGGAACAAATGCTGTGGGCAATCCTACTTCTTTTACCGTGGAAACGGCGACAATCGAGCTGAAGGATGCCACTCATACAAAATATGCCTTTGGCGGATGGTATGCTGATGCTGATTTTGCTGAGAGGATAATCTCCATTCCAAAGGGAAGCGTTGAGGATCTGGTTTTGTATGCCAAGTGGGTAAAGGAGATTAAGGCAGAGAACTACGGAGCAAAGCCGGATGATAACAAGGATGATACTGATGCCATAAATGATGCCATACAGGAAGCAGCCGAAATTGCTGAAGATGAAAAGATTTATACGGAAGTCACTCTTGGTAATGGCGTCTATAACATTTATGTGGATGAATACAGTACCTTTGCCATAAAAATGAGGACTAATGTTACCCTGAGCATGGATAAGGATACACTTCTTAGCGTAGGAAACAGCAAGGTATCAACAGACAGCGGAGTTATCTGCTTCCACAACATAAAGAATTCCGGAGTTTCCGGTGGAAAGCTGGTAGGAAATTACAAGTATAACGGTAATATCGATGTCTACGGAGTTTGGGTGAAGGGCTGCAGGAATATCTCTATATCGGGCATGGATATCTGCAACAACCAGTGCGATGGAATTTATCTGTCGGTACAGCAGGTTAACGGTCCGGATAACGTGGGCAATAACGGAGTTTATATCACGGGATGTACCGTTCACAACAACGCAAGAAACAATATCTGCATTGTTGACGCGGACAATGTAAAGATTAAGAACTGTGATATTTATAACACCGGAGACAGGTCTCCCAACTGCGGAATCTGTATAGAGCCGAATCTGGATGATATGAGCGGAGATAAGCTCTGCACGGACATTCTTATTCAGGACACCACCATTAAAACCGGGAAGGATAAAAACAACTGGCAGTACAGGACCTTCTATACCTATAACAATAAGGGTAATAATAAGCTGGTTGCCAAAAACGTCTATATAAAGCACTGTACACTTACCGGATACTTTGGCAATTATAACGCAACCGTTTATGTCAGCAAAGACACTGTTATCGACGGTACAGCCGAAGGTCTTGTGAGAAAAGACTAAATTTATGAATGATTGAATGAAAAGTTAAATTCCGCATGTAAAAGTAAATTCCATACTGAAGACTAAATTCAGCTTTTTAGAGGGTTTGACATTTTTTGTCAGACCCTTTATTGTGGAATTTAGCCACTTATGCATTTAATAAAATTAAAAAAGAGTATGCGGTCGCTGACAACTGGAATTGGGTTCTGCAAGACTAAATTCCACTTATCTCGTGGTGAACATATGGTGGTCTCGTCCGCAGATTTCTTTCAAATTTTGTAATGCTTAGTGGCTTTTGTATTTATGTATTGGCACCGTCCGCCACCCTTGACAGGCACCTGAAGAAACGCTTTGCAGCCGTTGCCGACGATGAGGAACTCAGGAACAGCTTCAATAGCTTCATCGTCGGAATGAGCATTGTAGCGTTTCTTCAGGTACCTATCAAGGGCACAGCCTCGCAGAAGCGAGGTGGCTACTTTATTTGCCTCTGACTCAGAATCTAGGAACAGCTTCTGAGCTTTAAACTTCGATTTTTCCCTTTAAAAGTGCAGGTGTGAGGATTACTTCGTCAGAGGGGATTTCCCACAAGCCAAAGTGCTTTAATAGCTTTTTGGGGAGCATCATCTTCGCAAGCTTAAATGGAGTAAGTCCTCCGAGACTTTCGCGGTTTGCACTGTTTATGTGACTCATCATGAGATTGACATCATCTTGGGTAAGTCTGTCAAAGGTAGTTATTGTCTGAGGACAAATCTTGCGGATGTATTCATGATTCTTTTCACAGTGAGGCTTCTGCCATGAAGCCATAGGATCACAGTAATAGATGCTTGTTCTCAATACGTTATCTATTCCGCACTCAAGAGCTTCAGGATGCTTAAATTCTCCTCCGCGGTCTGTGACGATCAGAGGCATGGTTTTGCAGAATAGCTCAGTGCCTATGGCTCTATTGATATCATCAAATGTATTTTCAACGCCGATGGCTTCTTTTGAATTAAGCAGATATGCCATCATAAAATCAGCATTGCAGAAGTGAAGCGTCAGGAGCACCTTATGACTTCCTTCCGGGCCTATGACTGTATCCATCTCGGTTATCTTTGTATCAGGGTATTCCTTGATAAAGGCCTCATAATCCTTGTAGGATCTTCCTTCAAATATGCCGGTATCATCGATTTCTGAGGCATGAGTTTTACGAGGTTTGTACTTGACCAGTTTCGGAAGGTCAAGGTTACTGACCGATAAGGCTCCCTGATCGATATAGTTGTAGATGGTTTTCTCACACTGGGATATCTCCGGGTGGTTCTGAAGTATCATGTAAGGTGATTGCCCGTTAAGAATCAGTGGGCTTACAGTTGCATCAAGTGTTGCAAGATCTTCCTTAGTTATGTTTATGCCACGCCTTGCTTCGACAAGTATGGTCTTGTATTCACTCTGAGCTCTAACAGCGCGATAGAAGTACTTGTCTAACCGGCAGCCTCTCTTCTTATCGCAGCCATTGCATACAAAGGGGGCTTTATCTGTCAAAGGGCAGTGATAATCATAGGGAACATAGTCCTTACAATAGCTGTGACATTTATTGCAGCGTTTACATTCACGGTTGCAGAAAGGCACTGATGTACATACATGCTTTCTGTGACAGTCTTTTGCATTGGCACATCTAAATAGCTTCTCATTGAATGTGTTATGCATCTGGAACACGCGGTGTTTTTTGATTTCCTTAGCTATAGTTGTTGGATCTTTTCCCAGTTCTATACCGATGGTTCTGAAAGATACTGATGCATCCAACCTCTTCTCAATAACAACACGGTTATCCTGATTCATATGCTTCTGATTGGTTTCTATTTTCTTAGACATGATTCCTCTTTCTACTGCGAAAGAGACCTGTAATAGAATACCTATATATGAAACAGGGTGTAAGACTTAATTCCGTATAATGTGGAATTTACTTTTTTATTCAATGTAAATTTATGAATAAAATTTTTCTGATTGACGATGCCTTACTTTAGTGCTACAATGTGTTAAACCGAAGAGAAAGAAGAGTACTTCATTTGAGATGCTCACAGAGAGTGACCGGTGGTGAGAGGTTGCAGCGAATGGATGAGGGAATGGACTTTTGAGGGCGAGACGAAAGGGTTTTACCTTAGTAGCATTCGACGGGAACTCCCGTTACAGGGTAATGGAAGTGATAGCTTCCTACTGAGAGATCGGTTATTCCGATAAGCAAGGTGGCACCGCAGGATATCATTCCTGTCCTTGTATGTAGCGCATACAGGGACAGGATTTTTTTATTCCTTATGTTCCTGTAACAATTCATATTTGGCCACGAGGGATGGCAAGGAGGATAAAAATGGATGTACAGAGCGTAAAGAGAGAAGTGCTGGTTGAGGAGAAAAAGGGACTGGCAAATACCAGAAATCTTATTCTGGTGGGCGTAATGATGGCAGTGGGAATTGTTCTGAGGATGTTCGCAGGTGTAATTGCTGTGGGCAATATGCACCCCAATTTCCTTATCGCAACCTATTGTCTTGCTATTTTCATTATCAAGCCCAATCTTAAGGAGGCTGCAGCTATAGGACTTATTTCCGGAGCAATCTCACAGATTGGAACATCAATGCCATGGCTTGGACTTGTATCAGAGACTTTGGGTGCTATTGCAATGTGCCTTTTGCTTAAACTTGTGCTGCCTAAGTATATCAAGCCTGTTGTATGCACATTTTTGGCTACACTTGTTTCAGGCTTTGCATTTATCGGTCTTGCAGCATTGACCTATGCTAAACCAATGCCAAGCGTACAGTTTTTCAGCATGGCAGGAGTTACTGTTGTAACAGCTCTTTTGAATATGGTTATTGTTACAGTCCTTAGTATTCCTGTTAATAAAGTTATGGGGAATGAAGAGAAATAATGATTTCGGTAAAAGATTTAGGCTTTAAATATCAGAATAATGATTCGCCCGCGCTTGACGGCATAAGCATAGAGATAGCGGACGGAGATTTCGTAGGAATTACCGGCACTTCTGGTGCCGGTAAAACTACGTTTACCTTTGCACTTAACGGTATTATTCCGCACAAGATCAAGGGGGACTTCTACGGCTGTGTCATGGTCGACGGAAAGGATACGGTAGAACATCCCGCAGAAGAATTTGCCCGTACAGTCGGGGAAGTATTTCAGGATATAGATTCCCAGATGGTGGCATCGGTGGTGGAGGATGAGATTCTTTTCGGATTGGAGAATTTCGGTGTTCCCCACGAAGAAATTGAGAAAAGATTGGAAAAGGCTCTTTCGGAACTGGGAATTGAGGACCTGAGAGACAGGGAAATATCCAGCCTGTCGGGAGGGCAGAAGCAGAAAGTTGCGATTGCATCAATGCTTGCCCTTGAACCTGAGGTAATAGTTCTGGATGAACCCACAGGTGAACTTGATCCTGAGAGCAGCCGTGAGATATTCAAAATACTTACAAAGCTCAATCGGGAGAAGGGCATCACCGTTATTATTGTCGAGCAGAAAATCATGCTTCTTTGTGAGTATGTTAAACATATGATGGTTTTGGACAAAGGGAAGATAGCTTTTTACGGTACTCCCGGGGACATGGCCATGGAAATAAAAAAGTTCAAGGAACTGGGGATAAATGTTCCAAGAGTGACAGAACTTTCTTCCGGCCTGATAGGAAAAGGCATTTACCAAGGGGACGTGACTCTGACGGTGGATGATGCTGAGAAAATGATCAGGAGGATTTTGGAATGATTCGTTTTGAAGATGTGTCATTTAGCTATGACAGCAAGAGACCAATCCTGGATTCCTTGAGCTTTCATATACAAAAGGGAGATTTTGTCGCCCTTATCGGGGCCAACGGTGCAGGAAAGAGCACCATCAGCCGATTGGTAAACGGGCTTTTACATCCTACTTCGGGGCACGTGTTTCTTGACGGAAAAGATACACTTAAGACACCTTCCAGTGTCCTTGCCCGCGACTGCGGATTTCTTTTTCAGAATCCCGACCGGCAGATCTGCGAAAACACTGTAAAAGATGAAGTGGCATTTTCCATGAAGGCACAGGGATGGGCAAAAGAAAAAATCAACGAAAGGGTAGCTTCCGTTATAGAGACCTTTGACCTTGATCCGCAGTGGTTCCCTTTTTCCAGGAGCCGCGGAGAGCGCCAGAGGATAGCACTGGCTAGCGTCTTAGCCTGTGAACCCGGGCTTTTGATCCTGGATGAGCCCACAACCGGCCTTGATTATCTTGAATGTATAAGAATAATGGATTATGTGACTTTGCTTAACCGGGAAAAGCAGACTACGATTTTGATGGTAAGCCATGATATGGAGCTTGTTCAGTCCTATGCAAAACGCGTAATTGTTCTTAATAAAGGCAAAATTGTCGGAGAGGGACCTACCAATGAAATAATGAAGAATATGGACGTTCTTAAGAAGGCCCGAGTCCTTCCGGCCCAGATTCCCGAGCTTGCACTTCGCTTTGGATCAGAGTTTGAGGATGTGTTTACTGTGGAAGAGATGCTTGAGGCAATTGTGGCTAAAAGCTGTAAAGGAGGCGCACTGTGAATCTTTTAAATTATGTAAGCGGCGACAGCTTCCTGCACAGATTAAATCCCGTAACCAAGCTCCTTTCCGCATTTATGTATGGAATTGCTGCAATCATCTGCAATAATGTGATAGCCGAGATTTTATTTATCGTGCTTATGATCCTTATATCCGGAGCGGCAGGGATTGCAAGGAGAGCTCTTTTTCTCACCAGGAATTTGTTCTTTCTCGGTCTCTTGATGTTTGTGATTCAGCTCTTTTTTGTAAGGACCGGGGAGCCTGTGTGCGTTATAGGCGGATTTGTATTGTTTACCATGGGAGGATTAAAGAGCGCACTGCTTCTTTCCTTCAGGGTAATAGCGGCAATGCTGCCTCTTATGCTTTTGTTTGCGGTGACACGTATGAATGATCTGTGCAATGCGCTGGTTAAACGCGTTCATCTGCCATATAAGTATGCATTTATTGTCACAACGGCGTTCAGGTTTGTGCCAATATTTGCCACGGAGTTTCATGACATTCAGGATGCCCAGAAGTCCAGAGGCGTAGATTTTGATACAAAGAATATTTTCCGAAAATTGCGGCTTATAGCTCCGCTTTGTGTGCCGCTCTTGATATCAAGCCTTAAGAAAGTAGATGTTTCGGCTATGTCAGCAGAAATGAGGGGCTTTGAATTAAGGGGATATAAAAGCGGCTACAAGGAATATCCCTTTGGAATAGGAGATATTGTTACCTTTATAATTCTATTGGGACTAATAGTCTTTTCAGCATTATTTTTGAGATAAGAGAGATATTATGGATTATACAGCTAAAATGAAGTATGGAACCGAGACGGTTGAGATAGAGATAAAAGGAGCAAAGTCCGTTGATGTATTAAATCCGGACTCAATGCCCGAAATAGAGGATACCCGGGAAGCATTCAGAAAAAGCGTGGAGGAGGGGGCAATTGGCTCCGAGCCTTTGAAGGATAAGATTTCACCACAGGATTTGGTTACAATTGTGGTTTCCGATATCACCAGAAGCTGGATGCATCAGGGAGATATTCTTACACTTTTGGGACATTACCTCCATGAAGAAATGAATGTGCCCTTTGAGAATATCTGCGTGCTTATTGCTCTGGGAACCCACAGGAAGTCCACGGAAAAAGAGATGGAAATCATAGCCGGATCTTATCTGTATGAGAATGTCCGTGTACTGGATCATGACTGCGATGAAGAATGTACTTTGGTTGGGCATACAAAAAGAGGAACAGATGTGAGGGTTAATCCTCTTGTCACAGGACGCAAGGTCATTGTGGTGGGAGGAACAGTTCATCACATGATGGCGGGCTTTGGGGGAGGCAGGAAAAATATACTTCCCGGAGTTGCCTCCAGAGAAACCATAAGGCAGAATCACTCGCGGGCTCTGGATCCCAATTTGGCTCACTCCGATGCCAGGGTTGGATGTGCTTTGCTTGATGATAATCCCATAAATGAAGATATGAATGAAGCAGCTGCTTTTGTTGAAGTGACTTACAGTATAAACATCGTTGTTTCCACAAACGGCAAATACAGCGGACTTTTCGGAGGGGCGCTTTATGAGGCATGGAAAGCCAGCTGCGATTTCCAAAAAAAGTGCTATGAGAAATGGATTGATAAAGAGGCAGATATTGTAATTGTATCCAGCGGCGGAGCTCCCAAGGATATGAATCTTTATCAGGGCTGTAAGGGAATGATGAATGGAATGCGCGCCATGAAAGAGGGCGGCACCATGCTTTGGCTTGCCAAGTGCCCGGAGGGGTGCGGCGCTCCCGATTACACCGCCTGGCTAAAGCCTCTTAAGGAGGACAGGCTCGATGCTGCTCTTCGGGCAGACTTCACCATCGGCGGATTTATTTTTTACCTGACAGTGGAAAATCTCAAAAAGGGAGAGTGCCGCGTACTTACCACCATTGACAACGAAACTGCCAATCCTATGGGAATGACAGCCTTCACCGATGCGAAGGAACTTGTGAAGGGCGTTGATTTTACCGGCAAAACTGTATATGTGATACCTTTTGGGGGAAGTGTTGTTCCTATGGTAAAGGGAGTAGACATAGAATAAGAAAATGCAGTAAATTCCAGGTGTTTAGTCGCACCTGGAATTTTTTACGGCTCTATAACTAAATAGTTCCTAAAGAGTTTAAAAACAGTATTTGATGAGAACAACAATTTAAAACCTGTTAGGTTTTCGATGGCTAATTATAGAGAACAAGACTGGATGACAAATGAGTTGATTTTTATACCTTGAGGATATACAATGTATATACAAAGGAGGTATTGCTTATGCAAGCTCAAGTAAAAACATGGGGCAATAGTCAGGGAATTAGAATACCGAAAGAAGTACTTCAAGAAGCTGCAATTTCAGTTGATGATGTCCTTGATGTAAAGGTATCTAACGGAATGATTATGCTTGTCAAACCATTTAGACATAAATCATTAGA